>Ga0302215_10000791_pt1 | contig 23169 bp, 22 predicted proteins | sample II_Fen_N3_1_FD_194580 | JGI IMG/M metagenome (GOLD analysis project Ga0302215, IMG submission 194580) | Peat permafrost microbial communities from Stordalen Mire near Abisko, Sweden - II_Fen_N3_1 | ecosystem: Environmental > Terrestrial > Soil > Wetlands > Permafrost | place: Sweden: Abisko... | reverse complement strand
GATGATGTGATAATGTGATAATGTGGTGATGTGATAATGTGGTGATGTGATGATGGGTTAATGTGATAATATGTTGATGTGAAGATGATTGTTGTGAAATAAACAGGCTTATTGTTTAAAATGTTTCAAAAAAAAAAATGCCGGATAAAATAAAAAAAGTGGAATTGTTACGAAAAGCTGAATTCAATCAGAACTAAAAATAGAAATATGAAAAATACAAAACTTACCGCCTCAGACTTAATGTCGCTCGAAAATAAATTCGGTGCCCATAATTATCATCCCCTTCCGGTAGTACTCGACAGGGGTGAAGGTGTATTCGTATGGGATGTGGATGGTAAAAAGTATTACGATTTTCTGTCTGCCTATTCAGCAGTAAATCAGGGACATTGCCATCCAAAAATTATCAGTTCACTGATCGGGCAGGCAAAGAAACTGACGTTGACTTCCCGTGCTTTTTACAACAGTCAGCTTGGTTTGTACGAAGAATTTGTTACGAACTACTTTGGATACGATAAAGTATTGCCCATGAATACAGGGGCTGAAGCGGTGGAAACTGCCATCAAATTATGCCGTAAATGGGGGTATGAAAAGAAATGCCTGCCTGACAATGAGGCTCAAATTGTAGTTTGTGAAAATAATTTCCATGGGCGCACTACTACCATTGTTTCATTCTCTGTCGATCATGATGCCTACAACCATTATGGACCCTATACACCGGGTTTTATTGTAATTCCATACAACAATGTTGCTGCACTTGAAAAAGTATTGATTGAAAACCAAAATGTTGCCGGATTCCTGGTTGAACCTATTCAGGGAGAAGCAGGTGCTTTTGTACCTGATGAGGGATACCTGAAAAAGTGCTGTGACCTTTGTCATCAATACAATGTGCTGTTTATTGCCGACGAAGTTCAGACAGGTATTGCCCGAACAGGTAAATTACTGGCCTGTGATTATGAAGAAGTTCATCCCGATATCCTGATTCTGGGAAAGGCTTTATCAGGGGGAGTTTATCCTGTTTCAGCCGTACTGGCTGCCGACAATATCATGGAAGTCTTTCTGCCCGGGCAACATGGTTCTACTTTTGGTGGAAATCCGGTTGCAGCTGCCGTTGCCGTCACTGCACTGGAAGTTATCAGAGATGAAAACCTCGCTGAAAAGGCATACGAATTAGGAATAATTTTCAGGAATGAAATGAGTGACCTGTGTAAATCCTCCAACATTGCATCGTCTGTCAGGGGAAAAGGATTACTAAATGCATTAATTATCAATAATGAAGGTCATACAAACCTGGCCTGGGAAATATGTATGAAACTGTTGGAAAACGGATTGCTTGCCAAACCCACACATACCAACATTATCCGCTTTGCACCTCCGTTGGTTATTACCGAAGAACAAATCCTTGAATGTGTCGGAATTATTAAGAAGACCATCAACGAATTTGAGAAATGACCTGCCACATTGATCTTTAATTGAACTGCAGCAATTGTATAACGAATTTGGTAAAGTACCCGATAATTTCCGACAGATGCAATATGTTTACCTTGAACTGACTTTCGGCAATGATAATGGCGAATAATCCCAATGTGCCGTATTTGTAAATATTCATCATCAGATTGGGATGAATTTCTTTCAGAAAGGTCAGGTACAAATGCGACCCATCCAATGGAGGAAGAGGTATCAGGTTGAATATGAATAAACTGCAGTTTATCACTCCCCAAATCATCATCATGTTCACCACTTCAAGGCCAAACGGTGTTGTATGGAAGAACTCATTTATATAAAGCAGCCTGGCGATAATAAAGAACAGAATGGCTACTATGAAATTGGAAAATGGACCTGCCAACGAAATAATTATCTCATCCCGATGTTTATGTTTCAGGTTATCCGGATTGAAAACTACCGGCTTTGCCCATCCAAATCCTGCTATCACAATTAAAAAGAATCCCAACCAATCTATATGTTTCAATGGATTCAGGGTTAACCTGCCATCCATTTTCGCTGTATTATCCCCCAACCTGTAAGCAGCATACGCATGCGAAAATTCATGAACCGTCAGCCCGATCACTGCTGCCGGTATTATCTTCAATGATTCAATTAACTCCATCCTTTTATATTAATTGTTAATTAGGTACTTTTCTTTCCACAAATGTACTATTAATTTTGAAGATTCCATATTATCAGTTTTATTCAGGTTATTTGGAATTTATAAAGAAAAACCTTAGGAGTATTATGTGAATGTGGTCGGGGAAAAATGAAGAATCAATTTCAAAAGTTCATGATTTTTATCTTTCAAAAAATAGGTTCTTTATACAGAATTGATATTAAACCCCAGTATTTAATTAACTTGTATCTTATTTTATAAAAATATTTATTATTTACTGGAAATACTAAAGTGTTTTCTGTGAATAAACACAAATTAATCAGGGGGATAATAAATAAAAGAAGACTTATCACAGTAAAAATTTACTTACGATCAGCAGCCTGAAAAGCTTTTTTAGGAATTGTGGAATTCGTTTCTAATTATCAATATTAATCAATAAAAATAGAGTACTTTTTTTTCCCATTCTATCTAAAGAAATGGTTCAGATTTGGATTAGTTTTGGTTTGGTAATGGTAAAAATATCATATTCATTTATTCCCCAAATATATGCCATATATCTTTATAGATATATGGATGTAATATGGCATATAAGTGATTGATAAGTGAATGATAAATGGCAAGCATTACCAAACCAAAACTAAACCTAGACTAAAGCATTAAAGATGAAAAAACAAATTGAAAACAAAAATAAACAAAAAATGAGAAAAAATGAAACTTTAATGATATAATATGTTTAAATTAACATTTTTAAAACTTTAGCTTAAGTTGCATCTATTCAATCCATTATCTTAATATTTAACACTAAATACAAAACGAATAGGATCACTGATTAAGTATCAGTTTATTTTTAAGTGAATTCTGGATTCATTCTTGACTCTGTTTGTCAAATCATGGTATTTTTAGTACTTTTGTTCTTTGTTTTTATAGCATTCTTTCAGTGAAACAAAGTATAAACCAAAATCCACTTGTTATATCGTGATTGAAATAATACCTGCCATTGACTTGATTGATGGAAAATGTGTCCGCCTTTCGCAGGGTGATTATGAACAGAAAATTGTATATAACGAAAATCCGGTTGAAGTGGCCAAAATGTTTGCTGATGCAGGTATTCGCCGTTTGCACCTGGTTGATCTGGATGGAGCAAAAGCCCATCAAATTGTGAACCACCGGGTGTTGGAAAGAATAACATCTTCAACCGGTTTGATAGTCGATTTTGGTGGTGGGTTGAAATCGGATGATGACTTGCGTATAGCTTTCGAATGTGGTGCTTCTATGATAACCGGTGGAAGTATTGCCGTAAAAAATCCGGATATCTTTACTTCATGGATTATCCGTTTTGGAGGTGATAAAATCATTCTGGGCGCTGACGTGAAGGACGAAAAAATTGCTGTGGGAGGCTGGATCGAAACCACAGAATTTGATTTATTACCTTTTATTGAGAATTATAAAAAACTGGGTATCAACAAAGTGATTTGTACCGATATCAGTAAAGATGGTATGTTACAAGGAACAGCCATTGAACTGTATAAAAAAATCCTGGTTGCTCAACCCGATTTGTACCTGATTGCCAGTGGCGGGGTAAGTTCAATGACAGATGTTGAATTATTACACGAAGCCGGTATTCCGGCCGTCATTATTGGAAAAGCAATTTACGAAGGAAGAATAAAACTGAAAGAATTAACCCGTTTAATTATTAATAATTAAAAATTGGAATTCGATAATTTGATAGTACATTTGTCGGTTCGAACTTAAAATACGAAAGTTATTATGCTTAAAGAAATTTTATCCGTAACCGGAAAACCCGGTCTTTTCAAACTTGTATCTCAAGGTAAAAATATGTTGATCGTTGAATCATTACTTGATGGAAAACGTATCCCGGCCTATACAAAAGATAAAGTAGTGTCGTTGGGAGATATTGCGATTTTTACCGAAAATGCCGAAGTTCCTTTAAGTCAGGTGCTCGAAAGTGTAAAAGCAAAGGAGAATGGTGGATTGTGTTCCATTGATTCGAAAGCTGATAATGAAATACTTCGCAAGTATATGCTGGAAGTTCTTCCTGAATATGACCGCGATCGTGTTTATCCAAGTGATATCCGTAAAATGATTGCCTGGTATAATATTTTGATCAATGCTAAAATAACCGACTTTGTAGAAGAAGTAAAACCGGAAGAAGCAGTGGAAGTTGCTGAGCCTGTTGAATCTACTGAACCAGTTAAAAAATAAGTCGCAAAAAACACGTATATTATTTACCTTGTTTTAACAACTGGTAAGAATCGAAATAAATCAATGTGATAGAATTATTTTAGTTCAAAAAGAATGAATGTAAAATCAATTTGTGACCTGATTGAAGAAGTGGCTCCATTATCATTGCAGGAAAGCTATGACAATGCGGGACTTCTTGTCGGGGACTCACATATGGAAATTAATTCAGTTCTGATTTGCCTGGATGTTACGGAAGAAGTCATTGAAGAAGCGATTCGTAAAAACTGCACAATGATTGTTTCGCACCATCCGTTAATATTTAACGGCTTAAAACGGATAACCGGTCAGGACGAAGTACAACGGTGTGTGGCAATAGCAATAAAAAATGATATTGCCATCTACGCCGCTCATACCAATTTAGACAATGTATTGAAGGGAGTAAGTGGAAAAATGGCTGAAAAGATCGGATTAATACATACCCGGATACTTCAGCCCAGACAAAACTCCTTGTTGAAATTAATTACGTATGTGCCACAGCTTTATGCCGAAAAAATCAGATCAGAATTATTCGAAGCAGGAGCAGGGCAGATAGGAAATTATGATTCGTGCAGCTTCAATGCACAAGGTACAGGTACTTTCAGGGCAAACGAGCATGCACAACCGTTTGTGGGTAGTTTGAACGAATTGCATACCGAACCCGAAAGCCGAATTGAAGTTATTTTGCCCGTTTATTTAAAAAACCAGGTACTCGAAGCATTGCTCAGGATTCATCCATATGAAGAGCCAGCTTATGATTTTGTTCCATTGCAAAATGCCTGGAATCAGGTAGGAGCGGGGGTTATAGGTGATTTGGCAATTCCGGAGGATGAACTTGAATTTCTGAACCGGATAAAAACGATTTTCAATATACCTACTATCCGTCATACCGGACTTTTAGGAAAAAAAATAACCCGTGTGGCCCTGTGTGGTGGTTCGGGCAGTGAGTTTTTAACCGATGCCATAAAGGCGGGTGCCGATGTGTATATTTCGGGTGATTTTAAGTATCACCAGTTCTTTGATGCCCAAAAGCGGTTAGTGATAGCCGATATTGGACATTTTGAAAGTGAACAGTTCACAAAAGACATTTTTTTTGAGATAATTACAAAAAAAATGCCTACATTTGCAGTCCAAATTTCAGACAGTAAAACCAACCCCATAAACTATTTGTAATCATTATGCCTACAGAATTAAAAGCAGAAAAAGAAATCACCGTAGAGGAAAAACTAAAAGCACTTTACGAACTTCAAAAAGCGGTTTCGAAAATAGATGAAATAAAGATTTTACGTGGTGAACTCCCTTTAGAAGTACAGGATTTAGAAGACGAAATTATCGGCTTAAATACCCGTATGGAAAATTTCGAATCGGAAATAGCTGAAATAGTTTCAACCATTTCAACCAAAAAGATCGAGATTGAAGAATCTAAACTGAAAATTGCAAAATACAAAGAACAACAGGATAATGTTCGCAATAACCGTGAATATGACAATCTTTCGAAAGAAATCGAATTCCAGACCCTGGAAATTGAACTGAGCGAAAAACGTATCCGCGAATTTACGGCAGGTCTTGAAACAAAACAATCGGACCAAAAAACTACAGCTTCAGCATTGACAGAACGTAAACTGGACCTGGAACTGAAGAAAGGCGAATTAAACGAAATTGTTTCGGAAACAAAACAAGAAGAAGAAAAACTTCGGGAACATGCCAAAGAAATTGAATCGCTTATAGAACCCCGTTTGGTTACAGCCTTTAAACGTATACGTAAAAATGCACGTAACGGGTTAGCTGTTGTTTATGTACAACGCGACGCTTGTGGTGGTTGCTTTAACAAGATCCCGGCACAACGTCAACTGGATATTCGGTTACGTAAAAAAATCATTGTATGCGAATATTGCGGTCGTATTTTAGTCGATCAGGAATTGGCTGGAGTTGCTCCGGCAACTGAAGAGTAAGAAATAAAAATTTTAAAAAGTAAAAGAGTTCGAATTTAGTTTCGGACTCTTTTTTTTTGCTTCAGCATGTAAAAATCCTGAACATATCCCCTGTTTAGTTTAAATATTCGATTCTCAAGCAGGATAAAATGATTTAATAGCCTGATAAATATTAGTTTACAGCCTGTTTTTAAAGATACAATTCCTTCTCATCTAAATTTTATAGCTTCTTTTGCCAATTCGTAGGGGTAAAACCCGATAATTGGTTTTAAAAACTATCCTCATCATTGAAATAACCAACCTCCGTATTTATAGAATAAGTTTAAGAGGATTCAGTCATTCTCATTTCTACTGAACATAACTTTTAAAGTCCTTCACTCATTACATTACATAAATACAACTTCACACATGTATAATATGAGCCAATTCACAAAAATATTCTTAAATATTACAAAGGTAATCGTAATAAAGGATTAACATATTTACAAATGTTTGCACTACATATTTACATAAGTATAATAATTCACTTTGTTCAATATAGTATTGTAAACGGTTAAAACATTTACTATAAACACTTATAAATATCTCATAATCATATAAATAAATAATAAATATGATTTAAAGGTTTATATATTTGTTTACAACCATACATAACTGACCCATTACAACATAATGTGTCTATTATATACATTTAAACTACTATATATCAATAGTAATAGCCATATATATATGATATTATACTTTACTTAATGTATTCCTTTAAATACTGTCAATATAGGCTTTATACAATGCATTTAAACGATATTACACCTGTAAATCATATCCAGTATACGTTATTACAAATGTATTCATACATATGTATCGCATTACAGATGTAAACGATTTGCATATGTGAATCAATTCACATATCTTTGTGAACGAAATAGAAATGTACACTTCACATAAATACCGTGTATTATGGACGAAAAAGAAAGAATTGAAAAGATCATGCTGAAAGAAGAAATGAATTCAGCAGTGTTTGCTACCGAAATAGGCATTCAGGGTTCTACACTCTCCCATATTTTAAACGGGAGAAATAATCCAAGTCTGGATGTCTTGAAAAAAATACTTAATCGCTTCCGTACAGTGAGCTCAGACTGGCTTATTCTGGGCGTCGGGTCGATGTATCGAGTAGAAAAGCAATCTCAGACGCCTACATTATTCGATTCACTGGACGAAAACATCACTAAATCAAGTAGTTTAGAGTCAAATACCTTCGAAAAAAGCATACCGGTTTCAAGTGTCATCCAGCAAAAAACAATGCCTGTTCAGGAAATTCCTGTACATACTCCTCCTGAAACACCCATCGCATCATTTATACCACAAATGGAAGCAAGTTCAAAATCCGTTCGTAAAATTATTATTTATTATACCGATAATACTTTTCAGGAATTTTTGTCTTAAGAGTTTGTTTGAAGTTTGAAGAGTTTGAAGGGTTTGAAGTTTGAAGAGTTTGAAGTTTGAAGAGTTTGAAGTTTGAAGGGTTTGAAGTTTGAAGAGTTTGAAGTTTGAAGGGTTTGAAGTTTGAAGGGTTTTAAAGTTTGAAAAGTTTGAAGTTTAAGGTTTGGGGTTTTGATTGTTTATACACTACTCTATTTAATCAATACTTTTTAATTTCAAAACCGTTGAGCTATTCCTGAATTACAGACCAACTTATTATAATTTAATTTTAGATGTATTTCAGGCTGATCAGACCGTTTTGAGCTTTATAAACTGACTTTTGTAGCTTTTATTAAGGTTGAATTGTCTCGGAACTATATAGCAATGGATTTTAATTTCATTTTAAGCGTTTTATATGCTGATCAGACCATTATGAGCTTTATAAACTGACTTTTGTAGCTTTTATAAAGATTGAGTTGCTTCGGGACTATAAAGCAATGGATTTTAATTTCATTTTAAGCGTTTTATAAGCTGATCAGACCGTTTTGAGCTTTATAATTGACCTATTACAGCTTTTATAAAGATTGAGTTGCCCCGGGACTCTAAACCAACTGATTCAGATGCCATTTTAAGCCAATTCTGAGCCTTTTAAACGAATTTATACTATGAACTGCGTATACTTGTCCAAACGCGGAAAATTTCGTAATTTTACAGTCAATAAACTTCGTATTTCAATACCCGTATCAATTTCATCAAAACATTGATACCTAAAATGTTACTATAAATGAAGAAATACATGCTCGACTTGATCCTTAAAGAAAATAAGGTATTAAGTGATCAATACAATCTGCTTATCCTTACTTCACACGACAAAATCCCGGAGATACTACCGGGTCAGTTTGCCGAAGTGCGGGTGGATGGATCGCCTACCACATTTTTGAGAAGGCCGATATCCATTCATTATGTTGATTATGAATTAAATGAACTCTGGTTATTGGTTCAGATTAAAGGTGATGGTACCAGAAAGCTGGCCACTATGGTTGCCGGTGAAAGTTTAAACCTGCTTTTCCCGCTTGGAAACTGGTTTCATGAACCTGTAACCAAAGCAGCCAGGGTGCTGTTGGTAGGCGGTGGTTGTGGTGTAGCTCCGCTGCTTTACCTGGGGGCTCACCTTAAAAATAAAGGATTTCAGGTAAATTTCCTTCTTGGGGCACGAACAAAAGATGATTTAATAGAGCTTTGTGAATATGAACGATTCGGAAATGTATTCACCACAACCGAAGATGGTTCACATGGTGAACGTGGATTTGTGACCCAACATTCCCTTTTAAATAACTCTGATTTTGATACTTTTTATACCTGTGGACCTACTCCCATGATGAAGGCGGTGGCACGGCACGCACTGAAGGAAAAGGCTAATTGCGAAGTGTCACTTGAGAATACGATGGCATGCGGTATCGGAGCCTGCTTATGTTGCGTGACCGATACAACCGATGGACATGTGTGTGTATGTACGGAAGGACCTGTTTTTAATATTACAAAGCTGAAATGGCAGATTTAAACATAAATATTGGCAAATTACAACTGAAAAATCCGGTGATGACAGCATCCGGTACATTCGGTTATGGATCAGAGTATTCAGACTTCCTTGACCTATCGAGAATAGGTAGTATAATTGTGAAAGGTACAACTATTCGCGCACGTCAGGGCAACCCTTACCCACGAATGGCAGAGACCTCATCAGGCATGTTAAACGCTGTGGGACTGCAAAATAAGGGTGTTGATTACTTTATTGAACATATCTATCCAACTGTGAAGGACATCGATACAAATATAATTGTGAATGTGTCCGGATCGACTGTTGAAGAGTACGTGGAGACTGCTGAAAAGTTAAATTCACTGGCTAATATCCCCGGAATCGAGTTAAATATCTCCTGTCCCAATGTAAAGGAAGGTGGAATGGCCTTTGGAACGAACTGTATGTCTGCTGCTCAGGTAGTTAGAGAAGTGCGAAGAGCCTATAAAAAAGAGCTTATAGTTAAGCTTTCGCCGAATGTAACCGATATTTCGGAGATTGCACTGGCAGTTGAAGCTGAAGGAGCCGATTCGGTGTCGTTAATAAATACCTTGCTAGGTATGGCAATTGATTCTGAAAAAAGAAAGCCTGTTTTATCAACTATTACCGGTGGGCTTTCGGGACCTGCGGTTAAGCCAATTGCTTTGCGAATGGTGTGGCAGGTTGCCGGGGCAGTCAAAATACCGGTCATTGGCCTGGGAGGAATTATGAATGCAGCTGATGCCATTGAATTTATGCTGGCCGGTGCTTCGGCTATTCAAATCGGAACGGCTAATTTTATTGACCCTACCGTTACCATGAAAGTTATCGATGGAATTAACGAGTACCTTGACCGTCATCATTTCAAATCTGTACGTGACATTATTGGTGCATTAGAGGTTTGATCATTTTAAACCTTACCGAATTGATTGTATGACCACAAAAGAAATACTTACAGAATTAAGGACGCTATCCACCCCCGATCATTTTGCCATGATAGTCCACTTTGGCATCGATAATTCAAAAGCACTCGGAGTAAAAGTTCCGCTATTAAGGCAGGTAGCAAAGAAGATCGGAAAGAACCACGAATTATCGCTGGAACTTTGGAAGACAGATATTCATGAAGCCCGATTGCTGGCCTCCATGATTGAAAATCCGAAAGAAATTGATGAATTGCAATTTGACAGTTGGGTAAATGATTTTGATTCATGGGATATTTGTGATCAATGTTGCAGTGTCCTGGGAAAAACACCATTTTCACTTCAGAAAATAGATGAATATTCCACCCGTACAGAGGAATATGTAAAGCGAACTGCTTTTGTATTGATGTGTGATCAGGCTGTACATCATAAAAATGTTGAAGATGAACTATTCTATCATTTCTTTGATATCATTGAACAGGAAGCCCGGGATGACCGTAATTTTGTGCGAAAAGCAGTCAACTGGGCATTGCGACAGATCGGCAAAAGAAATGAACACTTTCGGATTAAAGCCATTGAAGTCTGTGAACGGTTATTACTTCAAAACTCCAAATCAGCCCGTTGGATTGCAACTGATGCCTTTCGCGAGTTAAATAGCCCGGAGGTTATATACAGGATAAAAAGTAAGAAGAATTAAATAACCGGCTGTTGTTATAATAAATTAAAAGAGGGTGTTCCGATAAATCGGACACCCTCTGTGTTTAAATGATAAATAATCGGATTCTTTATTTCTGAGTTAAAAACTCTACATTATCGGTATTCACTGATAAATTCAGAACAGCTAAATATTTTTTGTACTGTTTATCCGACAAAATATATTTCGCATTACCCATATTGAAAAACAAAACTTTATTAATCTTAGCTTCATCATTCGATTTTAGCGCTACTTTCAGTTTGTTTTCCGTCAATTCAAACAAATACTTTAAATTGTCTGCCTGATTATCGTCTGCATTTATAAAACGAACCAATTCATTAAAGGTTGTTTCGTTATTTAGCTTGTAAATTGCTTCGTAATTTATAGGCTTAATAGCAGACACATTTGTTGCAAAAGCAACCATCACTATTCCTATTAAAATGATCTTTTTCATAACTTTAAAAATTTAATTATAAAATTTTAAGATAGTTATAAAATAAAAATACAAAGAAATCACCCGTGATTTTTCAGGGAATTCTTTGTATCAGATTTATGTCAGTTAAATATACATTTAAAAGACGATGCAAAAATAAATGTTTTAAAACATATTTATCTCGTTTTATGCGTTAAATATTACTTTCAATTGAGTTATTTAACAACGTTACTTGTGTGATAGATCTAAAGTGGTTGATATTGAGATAAATACTTTTTTAAAATTCTATCAAACTGACATAAAAATATATGAATAAAGTAAAATGAAAGAAGGTGCTCCGACAAATCGGGCACCTTCAGTTTTTATGATTATTATTTTAAACTTTTATTTCTGAGTCAATAACTCCTGATTATCGTTATTGATAGATAAATTAAGTACTACCAGATACTTTTTGTACTGAGTATCATTCAAAATGTATTTTGCATTTCCGACATTGAACAACAAAACTTTCTCAACCTGAGCTTCATTATTTGATTTCAACGCTGATTTCATTTTGTATTCTGTGAGTTCAAACACATACTTTAACTGGTCTGCCTGGGTATCATCTACGTTTAAATAGCGAGCCAATGAATTAAATGTATTTTCATCATTTAATTTGTAAACTGCTTTGTAATTACCCGGTTCAATAGCAAACGCGCTTGTTGCAGCTGCAACCATAACTAAAACTAAAACTAAAACCTTTTTCATAACTTTACCTTTTAAAATTGATATTTATATTACTAAAACTAAAAAACAAAGAATTCCCATGTAATGATTTTTTGGGTGTTCTTTGTATCAGATTTTTGTCATATAAAAATTGATTTAAATGACGATGCAAAAATACATGTTTTAAAACATATAAATGGCATGTTTTGAGTTAATGTTTGATTTATCATTGAATATTTAACTAAACAGAAAAATTTAAGATTATAATACTCTGATAATTAGTAATTTATGTTTTGTGAGGTTTTTAGTTAAATTGTAATAAAATTGTAACATGATGATTCGTTCCTGATGTAGTTTTGAGTTGTATCAGTTCTATGAATGGATATAATACATTTATAATTAAACATATAGGTCATTCATTATTGGAATATTTTACAAAATAGAAAATAATACACATTTTACTTATTTTCTCGAAATATGCGGTTTTAGATTGTTTGTTTACATTTAAAACAATCATTCAATTGAAAACAACCTTTTTAAAACATGAAATAATCACTTTAACTATGAAGCCAAATACATCCTGTCATTAGTTTTTTTATGTGCTGTGATCAATAGTTATCAGGTACTGGTTAAAATATCAAAATTGAATTATAAATTTTCTGCCGATTCTATTAAATGTTCCTGCAGGTTATTATTCAACAAAAAAAAAGGTGCTCCAATATATTGGGCACCCTTCTATTGAGTTAAAAGTTTTATGACTTTTATTTCTGAGTCAGAAATTCATCGTTTTCGTTGTTAATGGATAGATTAAGAACCATTAAATATTTTTTGTACTGGCTGTCAGTTAAAATATACTTTGCATTTCCTACATTAAATAACAATACATTTTCAGCATATGTCTCATTATCAGTTTTCAATGCAGTTCTCATTTTACTTTCAGTGAGATCAAATACATACTTTAGCTGATCTGCCTGATTATTATCAGCATCCAGATAACGAACCAGTGCATTAAAAGTTGGTTCGTTATTTAAGTTGTAAACAACTTTATAATTCACCGGATTGATAGAAAAAACGCTTGTTGCAACAGCAACCATAACTAAAACTAAAACTAATACCTTTTTCATAACTTTATCTTTTTAAATTCATATTAATAATACCTGAACAATGTGTTAGATTGTTGTCATATAAAATCTGATTTAAATGACGATGCAAAAATACATGTTTTAAAACATATAAATGGCATGTTTTGCGTTAAATATTTAGTTGAATGTTGATTATTAACATATCGTTTATTTCATTTTTTATTCAATACGTTCAAAATCAATTGATAAGATATATTTAACAAAATAAGCATAATGTTTCAAAAATATTATACGCCTATAAAAAGGGAACGCACCAATAAATTGGGCGTTCCCGGATTTAATACAGATTGATTTGTTTATACTATTATTTCTGAGTTAATAACTCCTGATAGTTGTTGCTTACGGTTAAGTTCAAAACAGTTAAATACTTTTTATACTGTTCTTCAGTCAAAATACATTTGGCATTCAAAGCATTATAAAACAAAACATCTTCAACTTCATTTTCACTATTTAATTTCAAAGCTGTTTTCATTCTGTTTTCAGTTACTTCAAATATTTGCTTTAATTGGTTTGCCTGAGATTCGTCTGCATTTAAATAATGGATTAATCCATTGAAAGTAGTTTCATTATTTAATTTGTAAATTACTTTATAACTACTTGGATCAATTGCAAATACAGTTGACGATATGGCAACCATAACTATAACTAAGACCTTTTTCATAACTTTATAATTTAAATTACATTATTATTAATACCTGTAAAATAAAAAATACAAAGAACTCCCACGTGATTTTTCATTGGGTATTCTTTGTATCAGATTTACGTCATCTATTAATTCAAATAAATAACGATGCAAAAATACATGTTGTAAAACATATATTTGCCACATATTAAGTTAAATAATATTGTTCCAACACACATTTAACATTACCATAAAATTATGATAAGAGCTATTGTGTTGATATAAAGATGTTTGAAATTAAAAAGAAACTTTACTGAAAAGAAGGATTGATTATACGGAGACTTTGTTTTATGCGGAGCGATATAAATATTGTATGTAAATTATGTTAGTAATTGATTTGCAATAATATATGATTTTATTTGTCATTTTAATTTGCCAGTAAGAATCGAATAATCAGGTATTTCAGGAAAAAACTCATACCTGGCATTTTCCGTGTCAACTTTGCAGCAATAATGTTCAATCCCGTTGCTTATCATAAAATAATCGACCTTTAATTTGGCATTATACACCGCCACCTGATCAAAAGTAGATTGAGTGATCTGTACATTGGGAGCTTTTAATTCAATAATCAAAACGGGAAGAGCAACATCATTATATAAAATGGCGTCACAACGTTTTTTCATTCCATTCATGCTTACTTGCTTTTCTACAGCCAGATATGCGGATGGGTATCCTTTTTTATCGATTAAAAAACGAATAAAATGCTGTCGTACCCACTCTTCGGGAGTCAATGAAACGTATCTTTTACGTTGAGAATCGAAAATGAGCAACTTTTCGTCTAGTTTTTTTATTCGAAATTTATACTCCGGAAGATTTAATTGCAACATTTTTTAGTATTTTTGTTTTCACTTTTACCGGTAGCTACTATGTCCATAATGAATTGATGGCGAAGTTACAAAAACAATATTTAATATTGATAAAAATGAAAACAAAAAAAGAAATTGTAGAAAACTGGCTGCCCCGTTATACAAAACGACCTTTGAATGAATTTACGGATTATATATTACTGACCAATTTCAATAATTATGTTGAATTGTTTGCTGAATGGTATAATGTGCCGGTTGTAGGACGTGATGGAAATATGCCAAATGCTTCTGCCAATGGAATCACGATTATCAATTTTGGCATGGGAAGTCCGAATGCAGCCATAATTATGGATATTTTGTCGGCGATACACCCTCTTGCGGTATTGTTTTTGGGAAAATGCGGAGGATTGAAAGATAAAAATAAATTGGGCGACTATATTTTACCCAGTGCAGCCATTCGTGGAGAAGGTACTTCCAATGATTATTTTCCACCTGAAATCCCCTCTCTTCCAGCATTTAGCCTGCAGCGTGCCGTATCATCAAATATCCGCGACTTTGGGAAGGATTACTGGACAGGAACGGTTTATACTACAAACAGACGGGTGTGGGAACATGATGAAAAATTTAAGGAATACCTCCGTTCAACCCGGGCGATAGCCATTGACATGGAAACGGCAACACTTTTCTCAGCAGGTTTTTATAACAGTATCCCGATTGGTGCTTTGCTGTTGGTTTCGGATATGCCGTTGCTTGAAGATGGAATAAAAACCCAGGAGAGTGATCAAAAGGTTACTGCCAGCTTTGTAGAGGAACATATTAAGATTGGTGTGAAGTCTTTGTCGTCATTGATTAATAACAGCCGGACGATCAAGCATCTTCGATTTGAGTAACTTTAAAAAGGAGTGAGAGGTGAGGAATAGTAGGTAGTAGGTAGTAGGTAGTAGGTAGTTGGTAGTAAGAATTTTATTCTAAATTTAACAAACGCTTCCTATTACATTTTAATAAATAACATTGAATTGTGGCAAAACAAGAAACATCATACGAACAAATTCTGACCGATTTACGAAAGAAAGTATATCAACCCGTCTATTTTCTGATGGGAGAAGAACCTTATTATATCGACGTTATATCTGATTTTATTCAAAATAATGTTTTAAACGAAACAGAAAAAGAATTTGACCAGACCATTTTATATGGCAAAGATGTTGATATTAATATAGTAATAAATGCTGCCAAAAGGTATCCCATGATGGGTACTTATCAGGTACTGATCATAAAGGAAGCTCAGCTTATCAAAGACTGGGATAATCTGGTTCACTACTTGTCAAAACCATCAAAATCAACGATATTAGTGTTTTGTTATAAATACGGAACACCGGATAAACGTAAGAAGTGGGTACTTGAACTTTCTAAGACGGGAATTGTATATGAATCGGCAAAACTCCGTGAATATGAAATAGGAAACTGGATATCACAGTTCTGTAAATCCAAAAAAGTGGCTATTGATGAGAAAGCTATAGCCATGCTGACTGATTTTTTGGGTACCGATTTAAGTAAACTGGTTCATGAACTTGATAAACTAATTCTGACAAAACCGGCAGATATTCATAGCATTACGCCCGAATTAGTTGAAAAGAACATCGGTATCAGTAAGGATTTCAATGTTTTTGAATTGCAGGCAGCACTCATTAACCGGGATGTGTTGAAAGCAAACCGGATTATTCATTATTTTGCTGAAAATAAAAAAGCCAATCCAATGGTCATGGTATTGGCTCAACTGTTTAAATTCTTCAGCGAATTGATGTTGTATCATTACCTGCCTGATAAAAGTCAGGGAGCAGTAGCCTCAGAATTAAAGATAAATCCTTATTTTGTAAAAGATTACCAGAAAGCATCGCAAGTCTTTGGGGCCTGGAAAACTATGAACATTATATCTTTTATCCGTGAAACCGATTCGCGCTATAAAGGCATTGACAACCCCAGTACTGATGAAGGTGATTTAATGAAGGAATTGATCTTTAAGATTTTACATTAATTCAACTTATCTGTAACAGCCATACTTCTTCAAACATTAAACGTTCAAACCCTTCAAACCTCAAACGCGAAACCCGGACCGCGTAACGTAACACTTTTCAAACAAAAATTCATGTCAACCGAAACAACAACAATTCCTTCCAAATTTATATCTCTCATAGCATCATCACTTCAGCTTTCTGAAAAACAAATACGCAATGCCATCCTGCTGTTCAATGAAGGTGCTACTATCCCATTTATAAGCCGTTACAGGAAAGAAATGACCGAAGGAATGGATGAAGTACAACTTGGTGATGCCAAAGAACAATATGATAAATTATGTGAACTGGCCAAACGAAAGTTAGCTGTATTGAAATCCATCGATGAACAGGATAAACTTACTCCCGAATTGAAAGCAAGAATTGACCAATGCTGGAATATAACCGTGCTGGAAGACATTTACCTGCCCTATAAGCCAAAACGCCGCACAAGGGCTGAGATTGCGCGTGAACGTGGTCTGGAACCACTGGCAACGTTATTGATGAAGCAACAATCGAATGATGTGGAAAAGCTGGCGCTTCCCTTTGTTAAGGGAGATGTGGCTGATGCAAATGAAGCCCTGAAAGGAGCCCGTGATATTATAGCCGAATGGATCAATGAAAATGAGTCTGCCCGCAATGCCATACGTGGTATTTTTGCGCGGGAGGCAGTTATTACTTCTAAGCTGATTAAGGGAAAAGACGAAGAGGCTCAGAAATACCGCGATTATTTCGATATGAGTGAAAAACTGGCACGTTGTTCCTCTCATCGACTGTTGGCAATGCGGCGTGGCGAAAAGGAAGGATTTTTACGGGTAACTATCTCACCCGAAGATGATCATTGCCTGGAAAGACTCGACCGGATTTTTGTAAAAGGAGAAAACGAATCGGCGCGGGAAGTGGCTGATTCGGTGTTAGATGCTTTTAAACGTTTGTTGAAACCTGCCATTGAAACTGAATTTGCTTCCGAAAGCAAGGCAAAAGCAGATACGGAGGCAATTCGTGTGTTTGCAGAAAATCTTCGTCAGTTATTGTTATCACCACCACTGGGACAAAAAAGGGTTCTTGGTATTGACCCGGGATTCCGCACAGGATGTAAAGTTGTTTGCCTGGATGCACAGGGTAATTTGCTTCATAATGAAACAATTTATCCCCATCCACCTGTCAATGAGACTTCTCAGGCTATGAGAAAAGTACAAAAAATGGTAGAGGCATATGACATACAGGCTATTGCCATCGGAAATGGAACAGCAGGGCGCGAAACGGAGCAGTTTATTCAAAATACCAGGTTTGACCGTGAAGTAAAATTATTTGTTGTAAGTGAGAATGGAGCTTCCATTTATTCAGCTTCTAAAATAGCCAGGGATGAATTTCCTGATTACGATGTAACAGTACGAGGAGCCGTATCAATAGGCAGGAGATTGATGGATCCATTGGCTGAATTGGTAAAGATTGATCCTAAATCAATTGGAGTGGGCCAATACCAACACGATGTAGACCAGCCTCAATTAAAAAAAGCATTGGATCAGACTGTTGAAAATGCAGTAAACCGCGTTGGGGTAAATCTGAATACGGCAAGCAAACATTTGTTGATTTACATTTCCGGGCTTGGACCCCAATTGGCACAAAATATTGTTGATTACCGTACTGAAAACGGGGCTTTTAATAGCCGGAAACAATTAATGAAAGTTCCAAAAATGGGTGCTAAAACATTTGAGCAATGTGCCGGATTCCTGAGGATACCGGATAGTGCCCATTTACTTGATAATTCGGCTGTTCACCCTGAAAGTTATGGAATTGTAGAAGCAATGGCGAAAGATCTCAACATGGGAATCAACGACCTGATACAAAATAAAGAATTAAAGAAAAGCCTTGATTTACAAAAATATATCACTCCAACTGTCGGCCTTCCCACACTAAATGATATTCTACAGGAGTTGGAAAAGCCGGGTCGTGATCCCCGCAGTGAGATTCAGGTTTTTGAATTTGATGCCAATGTAAAGAAGATCACCGACCTGCGAATTGGCATGGAATTACCTGGGATAGTGACCAATATCACTAATTTCGGTGCATTTGTCGATATTGGGATCAAGGAGAACGGGCTGGTGCATGTATCCCAAATGGCTGACCGGTATATCAGCAATCCGGCCGAAGTAGTCTCTGTACATCAACATGTAAAAGTCAGGATAATGGAAGTCGATGTGGATAGAAAAAGGGTTCAGTTGAAATTAATCTGATTCAGGATTATTGAGTTGATTGAGTTGATTGGTTGATTGAGTTGTCCCGATAGCTATCGGGAGAGTTGATTGAGAATAGGTTGATTCTGTGATTTTACTTCTCTTAGTTTAGTTGCAGGAATAGTTTTAGGTTGAATAAATACTAAATTAATACTAACTCATATTTAATTTGCGTGAAACTTTTATGGTTTCCAGTATTACTTTTTGATCATTATTCATGGTACAGGCAAACAAATAAATATCTCCTCCGTCCTTTATTTTTAGCTTTTTACGTAATTCTTCAACAGATAACGGATAATTCCTGGTACTGATATTTGCTTTTGGAGTTCTCAATATAAGGTCTTTAAGCTCTTTTTTTGAATTTCCCCATTGACCGGTTACCTCAAATATCCTTCCGGGGAATTCCTCTATAAATTCATTGGAGGTGTATAAATGGGTATTTTTATGAAGCTTGTTCAAGGTAAAGCGATTCCCAATGAGTTTAAATGCACCGCTTTTCATAATAGCAGCGTTGGGTTCATACAGGTATTTATCAATTTTCGTGGCTAAAGAAACCTCAGCAGTTGGTTCATTATCCAGATCATACTCAAATAACTGATTTTCATTGTTTTTACCAATGTTTATTGTCTTTACCTTTATGGTATTGCCGACTGTTTGATTTAAAATAAGTAACACCTCTTTGCATTCGTTTTCAACGCTAATAATATGAACCTCATTGGTATTTGGTAATTCCCGAATCGCTTCGGTAACATCCATCATGGGCGAAAGCTTGATCATTACCTGAGTTGCTTTCTTTAGCAAGAGTGGGTACAGGGAACTGACATCGGGTTCGCAATCCGACAACATAACAACTTTTTTCCCGGCTGTACTTCTTCTGGCAGGATCAATAAATATCCAGTCGGTATGATCCAGGTTATTCAGATAATCTTCAGTTTCTGAATGAATAATTTGAATATAATCCCTGTTTAAAACTTTGAAGTTGTGTTTTGCCAATATACAAAGTTCATCCAGATGGTCAACATAGGTGACCTGTTTAAACCGGCGGGCCATAAAGTAGCAATCAACACCGAATCCTCCCGTCAGATCAACAAGTGAATATCCCGTGCAAAGTATTGATTTATAGTTGGCAGTCGATTCGGACGATGATTGTTCCAATGAAAGCTGCAAAGGGTATAAAATTTCATCCGTTGAATAGAAGAGAGGCACCTTGAATTTTATTTTTTGTTTGCCATGTATCTGACGGATAGCCAACGTCATGTCAACTTCAGGGAATCGACTGGAGAGAAGTGCAAGTTGATGTACATCAGCTTCTTTGTTATCTTTTATAAATTGGTTGGTTTCCTGATTCATGTAAATTTAATAAATTAACATCAAAAGTACAATTTTTTTATCAGCAGAAAAAATTGAACAATTCTTACAGACATTTCAATTGCAGTCGGTTGAAAAAAAAGGTGCCTGAATTTTTTCAAACACCTTTTTTAGTAAGTTAATCGAACATTACCACATAATCACTACCCGAAATTTCATTGGTTCTGAGGGAGGAGCTACCGCAAAATCCGAATTTGTAACCCGAAGATTCAATCCTCCGACAGAATAATTATAATCAATTGTTTGAGTCCAAAGATTTCCGGCTAAATTTTCATTGTGTTGTACCCAGGGTAATGGCAATTGAACACCATTATATTCATAATAAGTTGAAACAGAACCATCGGTGTATACAAATGAATCTATTTCAGGCACGGAGAAATGGCAAGTGTAATACCTGTTCAAACCATCCTTATCTAAAACTTCTGTCCAGTTACTTGAATTAGCAACTAGATTGATGATCTTCCAGTTAGTTCCATAACCCTGCGGGCCTTCCGGCCCAACCGGACCCTTACACGATACAATAAATAAAACGACTGCAATTAAAAATAACGTTTTTTTCATGAATAATTTTTTATAGTTAGTAATGGGATAATTTTAAATCAGGTATGAACTAAGCAAAATTTAAATATATTTTGAAATTTACATGTTACCAAATCCTTTTGCTTTTTAATCTAAACAAATTTTATGCCTAAAAATTATAAATTCTGATAATCTTTAATACTTGTTGGATTTTATTCATTATTTAATTTTAAATGTCCCAATTTCAGAGGAATAAAAATTATTTTTTTTTTAAATTCAGGATATAAATAATCTTCCTACAATTTTTTTATATTTTAAATTTTGATGTAAGTGACAATGCATTTTCTGGTAAGTATACTCCAATCATCGTTAGTATCGATAATTTTAATTATGCAGAAGTATTTCAACGAAGCAGTACATTCTCAGGCTTGAATTTTAGCTTTTATGTCTCAGAAAACTTCCATTTCAAGAAGTAAACAGGGACTTTTTAGTCATTACTAATTTAATTTAAAATTATTTTCAATGAATAGATTTCTGAAAATGAATGGTGTAGGGACTTTAAGTAAAAAATAAAACGTAAAGGCTTTGCATATTACCCAAAAAAGACTACTTTTGTCGCGGGTAAGTCCTACACGACCAGCTCCTTTTGAACTCCCCCAGGGCTTGACCGCAGCAAGGGTAGAAAGTTGTAGCGGTGCGATGTAGGGGGCTTACCCACTTTGCCTCTTTAGCTCAGTTGGCCAGAGCACGTGATTTGTAATCTCGGGGTCGTTGGTTCGAATCCGACAAGAGGCTCTCAAAAAAAAGCCGTTTCCATTCAATTGGAAACGGCTTTTTTTATTTTAGCTTCATTAAATGAGACCTTTCGTCTTTTTATTTTTAAAGTTAGATGTCTTTCACCAGTATCTGATCGGTATTTTTATCATTCCGTTGCTTCAAGTCAAGTGTTTTATTCCAAAACGAGTCCAACAATTCATTCTTATTGCTTAAAAACATCTCTGACCCATGGTTATCCAGCTTATTAAATAATAAAGTGACCGTAAGTTGATTGATGTCAATCGCAGGTTGATAGTTTTTTGTTTTTGTCTGTTCATTAAACACTTCGATGAAAACAGAAACCTCAACCAACTTAGAGAGAATCTGATTTACAATCCCCACCGGCAACCGGTAGTTTTCGCTGATTTCATTCGATGACAACGGTGGTTTCTGTTCTTCAAACTGCTTAACAACCACATAGGTTATAAAAAGGGTCAGAAAATTCTTATACCTTGTACTTATGGTTCTGGTATCCATCTCGAATTCGAAATTTTTAAAGTTCTGTGCGGCATAAGATATTTCAGCACCCAACAATACGATTAAACAGGATATTTGCAGCCAGAGAAGAAGCAACGGAATGGCAGCGAAACTTCCATAAACGATGTTATATCGGGAAAGATAGACTTGCCCGTGAATGTACATGAATTGGAATAACTGAAATGCGGTACCGGCAACTACTCCTGCAATCAAAGCATTTAAAAATCGTACTTTAGTATTTGGAATTACCATATACATAACAGTGAAGACGATCCAGTCAATAATATAAGGTGTAAATTTTACGCCAAAACGTAAAAGAGGACTCAAAACGTCGTATAGGAACGATTGTGCAATGGCCGAATTGATAAATATGGAAAGTCCGCTGGAAAAAACAATAAATATAGGAATAATCAGTATGGATGAAAAATAGGTAGAGAATTGTCGAATCAACGATCGTGATTTTTTTACCTGCCAGATACCGTTAAAGGCTCTTTCAACCTGCATGAAAAAATTCATAACCGAATAAAACAACACTGCCAGACCGATGCCTATAAACAATCCACCCTGCGTGGTATCAAGGTATCTTTCAACAAACTGCATGACAGTGGGAATTAAGTCTGCCTGACCGATTAAAGTTCCTTCGAGCGAACTTCTGATCAGTTTCTCAATGCCAAATCCCTTGGCAATGGCAATGATCATGGCAAACAACGGAATGATGGCAAATAAAATGGAATAGGTAAGCGCGGATGCTTTTACATTTAAATCTTCGTCAATAAATCCCCTGATACCCAAAATGATCGTCTTGATAAACCGGTAGACAATTCGACGGTTACGTGATAATTCATGTTCTGTAATTCGCCATATGTCGAATCTGACAAAATTTAACGTCCGGCTGATATACTCGATGAACTTTGACATAAGAATGTTGGATAATAGAGTATGTATCTTGAAGAAAAAAAAACAGCAGGTCTGTAAGCCGGGTTCTGTACTTTATTTGCATAAAGCGTTTGTCATTTATCTCGAACAAATGTCACCATTTGCCTTTAGCAATCTACCCCCCGACATCGGGCGAGCA
>Ga0302215_10000789_pt1 | contig 23222 bp, 18 predicted proteins | sample II_Fen_N3_1_FD_194580 | JGI IMG/M metagenome (GOLD analysis project Ga0302215, IMG submission 194580) | Peat permafrost microbial communities from Stordalen Mire near Abisko, Sweden - II_Fen_N3_1 | ecosystem: Environmental > Terrestrial > Soil > Wetlands > Permafrost | place: Sweden: Abisko... | reverse complement strand
TGGACAAAATTACGCTGTTGCAGGAGAAGTCCAAGTAAGATTTGCCACAAGCGGCGACCCTGAAAAAACTATCGCTGACGCCAAGACTATGGCAGCGTCGGCATTGGCGCCATCAGCACCTTCCGGACAAGACATGTCTGTGGCAAGAAACGCTGATCAGATAGTCGCAAAGGCAAAGAAACAAGAAACCCAACAACAAGACGAAGATGAAACTAATAAAAAGGCGGAAGAAACCAAAAACGGCTGATTGTCGCCCACTATTTCTTCTTATAATCTAGTGTCATGAGTCAATTCGTTGAAAAATTCTTTTCTATACAAGAACCCTAAATGCGAACCGTTGCTGAAAAACACCGATTTGTTGCGGGTTTGTTTTTTCAGCCAAATCAACTGTTCTGGGCTGACAAAGCAGTCGTCGAGCGTGTGATATATTCTGTATTTTTTGCTGTTCTGTAAAAAATCAGCCATTGAATAAAGACTAGAATCGTAACTCAACTGGTCAAAAGGCTTGTTTTGAGGCGCAACAACATATTTTTGCGCATAATCAGAAAAGCTCATATTATTAATTTTTTCATAAAAATCGCTCGACTTTGAGGTTGAAACGTTTTCTATTGTAAAAACCAAATCGGACAATTTTTGCTTCATCGCAAAACTTATCGCCAACTTAGATTCCCCGTCGCTAAGAGGCAAAGACACAATCCCCGTTTTTGGATCGGTGATAGAATCGTTAATCGCAACCTGAATTACTTTCTTTGCGGTTACAGCTGCTCTCAATTTTATGTCCTCTGGGTTGTTCTTCCAATCCTGTGAATATTTATCGAGCTGTTTTAGCGCGAAAAATATTTCAATCGGCGGACATATAGAGATATAATTTGAAATATTCAAAGTATTGTCATTTTCCTCCTGCGACGCCACAAAAAGAGTAGTCAAACCGCCAAACGAAGTTCCGACAAGAATTTTTTTATCGAATTTACAATCTTTTTTTCGTTGAACATCATCAAGCACCTTAGACGTTACAATTCTCAAATACTTGGCATCTTGCGGAAGCAAGCCGGGTCTGTAATTCTCAGGCATACTTTTAACGAATTCCCACTGGAACGGGCTTCCCAATATCACGAGAGAATATCCCTCATCATAAAGAATTTTACCTAAAACTGCCGATTGATTAGACATAATTCCTTCACCGATTGACGGATAAAGAATTGCAAGAGGCGCTGTTGTGTCTTTTTGCAAAATATACCTATATTTGTAATTCGGACGGTTGAAGTTGATATTAACCGATGAAGTTTTTATTCTTTTATCAAAACTTTTGTTCCAAACAGAAAGCTCTGACCATTTGGAATTGTTTATTTTTTGACTGTCAAAAAGCATGGTACGAAGAGCGTCAACCGTTTGCCCTTGTGGATTATAGTCTTTGAGTTCAATGTCAGCCTTCAAATCAGGATTATGAGAAACATTTGCAACTTTCACAACATTTTGAGAGGCTACCACCTCTTTGAAAACTTCGCGTCTATCAAGGTTGGAGTTTTTAATATATCTTTCAAGCCCGTAAATTTCTTTTGAAACAAAATACGGGTCGGCGTAACTGTCCGCCATCTTGGCAATTGGCTGCATATAAGTAGTGCTGTTCACCAAAGAAACTCCTGTAGAGACCAAAGCGATTGGACCAACAATATAAGAAGTCGGGTTTAGTGGCATATCTAGCGCTTGACCGAAAAGATCACTGACATTACCACTCGCAACTATTGGTAAAACCACATAAGGTCCTTTTTTAACCTTGTTATAAGTCAACGCCTGTCCCATATCTTCCTGACGGGGTTCTATTTTATACTTTGTCATTGCAGGGTCATAAAGCCCACCAATCCCCATTGTAGTGTTTGTAAAAAACCTTTTTGTTTCAGACTTAGACCCTTTAAAATCCTTTTGGCACAAGCAGCTTACAAGTCGAACAGGGTAAGTCATATTTGTATAAAAACTTTGAATTCTGTCCATGGCGTATTGAGGCATAACAGAAGCCCAAACGACGTTAATAGGACGAATCAAGTATTTGTTTGCTTTTAAATTAAAAAGAAAAATCTTTCTGTTAAAATTTTCAAACTTATCTTTTCCGACAAATTTATAAGCATAATCGGGAGAACTATAGTTGTTGCTTCCCGTTTCCGCCGCAAGGCATGAATTATTTTGAAAAAAACCTAAAAAAACTGCAGTGATAAAAACTAAAAACATTTTTGCAATTTTGGGTTTCTTATCTTTCTCACGTGTCATTGATTTCTCCTTTTCACTCTGAAGGCTGGCAATTTTACCTAAGCCACTTTTTAATTTTATTATAGTGGGCATTTTATATTTCTTCCAATTTTCTTTTATAAAATTTATGTTGCAATTACAACATAACTATGCTAACATATGCCTATCCGAAAATCAAGCACCCTAATTAACAATTTTTGAAAACAAAGATTACAATATAGAGATGAACTGTTATAGCGAATTGGTGAGATTTTATAAAACAATCAGTGGGGAATTATAGCTACCGCCACTGGACTACACACATTAAGAAAGCGTGATTAAGATGATACATAACACAGCAATTGTGCACAAATCAGCACAGATAGCCGAGCAAGTAGAAATAGGACCAAACGTCGTCATAGGCGAAGGAGTTAAACTTGAAAGCGGCGTAAAAATCATTGCAAATGCCTACCTTGAATTTTGCGAAATTGGCGAAAACACCACGATAAGTCCTTTTGCAAGTATTGGAACCAGTCCTCAAGACTTGGGGTATAAAAACGAACCTACAAATGTTATTGTCGGAAAAAATTGTATTATAAGAGAAAATGTGACGATAAACAGAGCCTCAGGCGAAGGGAATTCGACAGTTATAGGAAATAAATGCATGCTTATGACAGGAACCCATATCGCACACAATTGCCAGCTCGCTGACGAAGTTATTCTTGCTAATTTAGCCACTTTGGGCGGACACGTCCATGTTGGATTTGGCGCATTTCTGGGCGGAATGACTGTTTTTCACCAAAACGTACGAGTGGGTGAACTTGCTATAGTAAGCGGATTTTCAGGCGCTCGTCAAGACGTTCTACCTTACGCAAAAGTTTCAGGATGCCCAGCTTACCCGAGCGGCATAAATACTGTAGCCCTCAAACGACGAGGGGTTTCACAAGAAGATAGAACAGCGATAAATGAAGCTTTTAAACTATTAGTTTCTTTAGATTTCAACACTTCTCAGGCAATTGAACAAATCAGAAAAGTTTTACCTTCGAATAGTTACATAGAAACAATGATTGAATTTCTTCAAACGTCCAAAAGAGGCGTAACTTTAAAAATGCACTAAAACTTGATTAAAAAAAATAAACCCCCAATCTAATAGCCACGGAGTTAATTGGTTTTTACACCAAATTACCGCATGTATAAATTAAACATCGGGGATTATACTTTAATGAAGGGGTGCAAAATGAATAGAATAATATTATTACTACTAGCCGTGACAATTGGTTTATCGGCACAAGCGGACTACTCTTTTTCCACAGTAGAACCAGCATATCAGGCACAACCAGTTAATTATTCAACAATTCAATCTTACGGTCAATCATACGCGCAACCCTACACGCAATCTTATGCTCAACCGTACTCACAACAATACAATCAGGGTTACAATCCTTACCTAACACAATGTCAGGGACAATACGTCAACCCTTACCAATACCGGAATCCATATGCATACGGAAATAACGTGCCATACTCAGCAGTAAACTCAGCGCTATCAGGCTTAAGAAACACCAACGGTTCAACAGGGGTAGTTAAAAACATTGGTCAATCAGTACTTTTTTCACTACTTAGAGGGTACTAAATCAACCTTTTGTTCTTTTTCTAATAAATCTATATTCTCCTCGAGTTTAGCTATTAGTGGTAAAATAGCCGGCCCAACACTCACGTAATATTGTTTTAAACCATCATACCAAATCTCTATGGATTTTTCTTTGTCAGAATCTTTCATTGAATATATTATATATTCTAATTCAACGTTCGCTGCAAGAGCAACGGTGTTAAAAATAAAATTGTTTTGAAAATGTGTGGCATAAATATTTCTATATATGCCAGTGAATTCGTGACAGCATTTAACAGCGGCTGCTGTTAAAGTTTTTCTCAGTTTTAATTCTTTTTCATATTTACAAATATACCCTTGCGCTTTTTTTATTTCCTTTGAAATATCTTCTAATATTTGTTTGTCATTTTTTAATTTTTGAATAATTTGTTTTTTATTGTGCTTGAAAGAAGATTTTACTTTTACTTTTTCAACAATTGGCAAAACTTTTTCCAACGCAACATCGAGAGGAATGTTTTCAAACCCGTCGATTTGAGCTCCAATTAATGATGTATTTATAAACTTTATGTCTGGATTGTTCAACGCAACTTCTTTAAAATGCTCTGAAAACACCGCATATCCACGATCTGTCGGAAGCATATCGCCTTTTATCCCTTTTATAAAATATTGACTATCATTTAACGATTTTATTTTGCTGGAAGCAAAATCTACACACCACTGTTCTGTTATATCAGTACCGGCTGGAACCAGTGATTGAACATAACTGTCGAAATTTTTAATCTTATATTCTGGTATTCCAGTTTCTTGATTCATTTCAAATACCAAGTCGGAATAAGCTGAATCCTGACTATAACAAGAATTATTAACAAATGCGAAATCCTGACCTACTAGAATAATGGTTTTAATCCCCAACATTTTGGCACTGTGCAAAGCCTGACTGGAAACTGTGCCGCAAGTATAATATGGAGAAGGATCAACACCGGTGAGTGCGCACCAATATTTCCCCCATGGAGCCAACTTTTGGGGGTATATAAATTTTTGCTTTGTTTTTAATTTATAAAAAGACCCATTTGCGCATGCATCCAGTATTATATTGATATCAGACAAGTCAAAGCCTTTGACTTGACCAGAGCACTCAAACGATTCCATAACATTTAAAAAATCAGGAATTATGCCATTTTTCATTAGAGATTTGAAAGCCGTACCTACACAAAAGATTACCACTTTCTCTCTGTTTTTTTTAATTGTTTCTATATTTTGGTCTAATGTTGGGCCAGCAGAGACTATCAGAGCTGTTTTGCCTTTGTATAAGTCTTTGAGGGCCCCAATTGGAGGCGAATTTAACGTATATAAAAGATTATCAAGAGTTAATAAAAGTTGATTTGTCCCATCTTTACGCAAAAGTGCATAATCAGAAAATATAGATTTAGCGATGAATTCAATTCTATCAAGAACTTTTTGGGCTTCAGCACCGTAAACACTCATGTACGAATTAAGCAAAGCAAAATTGGCAAGTGACTTGTATTCATATGTGCTGTAATACATATTTCTAAGCTCGATTTCATCAGAGGCAACCCTAACATTAACCTGAGACAATTCCTTTGAAAAATCAGCAAGCTCCAACGTCACTCGAAGAATTTCAAGATTTGATTCGTATAAAATAATATTACCTTTTGAACGTTCACAAAACTCTTTAAACAGATGTCCCAACCCGATGCCCAAAATAAAGTGCGTGAACAATTTGGCATCTTCTGTTTTATCAAAAATTTCCTTTGCTTCCGCTTCAGCGCCTTGTTGCGAGTGCAAGGGCAAACCATTATAGGAAAGATTTGGTTCGTTCAAATCAGTTTCAATAAGCTGGATATCGTTTGTCAAATATGGCAAATTTAACAATTTTTCCTTTAAAGCAGGATTATATCTCGCTATACTCTCAAGATTCTTATCTAAAATTGGATTTCCGCTCGTCATACTAGTGTCTTTAAACCCCTTTATCTGCACTAATTTTATTGTAGCCTTTTTCTCAAATTTTGCAAGTACTTAATAAACTTTATAATTAGAGTGTTTTATGCTAAAATCATAGAAGAAGGCTTTGGTCTTAAATGTTTTAAAAGGAATTTGGAATGGTTAAAACTATTAAATCAAAAAAATCCGATTTAAGGGAATTATTAAATTCTGCCAAAATTTTACCTCACTATATTGGTTCTCAAGAAAAAGATTCAAATATTTTGCCGCCCATCGCTGTAGAATATCATTGGTGTGCTACTTGCAATTATAACTGTATTCACTGTTCATACTCGCAAAGAAGAAAAAATAATAAATGCCTGACCCAAGAAGTCGTGGCAAAAAGCGTTGATGACTTAATTGGATTAGGGGTAAAGGCGATTTATTTAAGCGGGGGCGGGGAACCTTCTACCTTTAAAAATTGGGATTGTTACGCTCAAAAATTAGTCGATGCAGATATAGAAATGGCATTGATTACAAATTCTATTCCTTTAAAAGAAAACCATTATGAAATGCTCAGAAAATTCAATTATATTGCAGTTTCAATATATTCAACAGAAGAATCTCAATACAAAACAATAACCGGTTCAAATTGTTTTGAGCAACAGTTTGCATTACCAATGTTACTTAAAAACCAGAATACAGAGCTTACTGTGGGCGCGAGATGCGTTATAAACTCAATAAACTACCAAAACATTTTTAATATATACACAAAAGCGATTGATTCAGGATTTGATTATGTAATATTCATTCCAGCTGTGGATTATGAAAAAAATAGAATTGATTTAACTGAAGAACAAAAACAATGCGTGCTCGAACAGATTGAAAAAGGTTTGGACAAAATCGACCCTGCAAACACAAATTTACTCAACATAAAAGCGAATAAAATCAGTCATTATCAGAAAACCTACACAGATAAACTATCGAATTGCGATAGCTGTAACTCAATAAAAATGAGAAGCAACGCATTTATAAATTATGACGGAAATGTTTATTTATGCCAACCGCTAATCGGCAATGAAGAATATTCTATCGGGAACCTTAACACAGATAGTTTTAAAAACATTTGGAACAGCCCAAGACATCTTGAAGTAATTGCAAACCTCAATCAAAGATTTGCAGAGGGAAATTGCGAAAACTGTAGAGCTATCGGATATAACATAAAAATTGACGAGTTTTTAAATAAAAAAGAATTTAGTGATATTCCAAAAGATAACTTTTTATAAAAAGGATTAATAATGAGAGACTTTATACCTCTATCAATTCCAAATTTGGCAGGTAATGAACTTGAATACGTTATTGACGCAGTCAAAACTCAATGGGTTTCAACCGGCGGAGCGCTTATAAATAAGTTTGAAGAAAATCTTGCTGCATTCTTAAAGACTGAACAGGTAACTGCGCTACAAAGTGGGACCGCAGGGCTTCATCTTGCGATGATTTTATCAGGAGTCGGGCACGAAGACGAAATTATTGTGCCAACGCTGACCTTTATAGCCGCAATAAACCCTGTAAAATACGTGGGTGCAGAGCCTATATTTATGGATTGCGATGATTATTTGTGTCTTGATGTGAAAAAAGTTCAAGAATTTTGTGAGAACGAATGTGAATTCATTGACGGAAAATTAATAAATAAAAAAACCAAGAAACACATAAAAGCCGTTGTTGCGGTGCATGTTTTCGGAAATATGGTTGATATGGAAAATCTTATGGAGTTGGCGAAAAAGTATAATCTTAAAGTTATTGAAGACGCGACTGAGGCAATCGGAACTTACTATAAAAAATCAGGCAAATTTGCTGGGACAATCGGAGATTTTGGCGTGTATTCATTCAATGGGAACAAAATAATGACAACCGGCGGCGGTGGCGCACTTGTTGCAAAAGATATTGAAATGGTTAAAAAAGCCAAATATCTTTCCACTCAGGCAAAAGACGACGAAGTTAATTTTGTACACAACGAAATCGGATACAACTACAGAATGACTAATCTTCAAGCTGCGCTTGGCGTTGCACAACTAGAGCAACTGAACGATTTTATAAAAATTAAAGAGAAAAATTATAATTTGTACAAAAAAAACGGGCTTGATTTGCTCAATTTCGATTCGAATTTGCGTTCAAATCACTGGTTTTACTCTCTTTTAACTAATAAAAGGGATGACTTGATAAAGTTCCTGGGCGAAAACAAAATCCAAACGCGTCCAATTTGGACGTTGATTCATACGCTGAAACCTTATCAAAGGAGTCAAAGCTACAAAATAGAAAAAGCAATCGAATACAGAAAGAAAATTGTCAATATTCCTTGCAGCACAAATTTAACCTGTGAAGACGTTTTATATGTGATTAAAAAAATAAAGGAGCAAGATAAAATTGGATAAAGTTTGGGAAAAAATACATTCTGAAAAAGAATGGGGGAAATATCCTTCTATAGACGTTGTATCCTTTGTAGCAAGAAATTATTACTCGTCTGACAGAAAAAATTGCAAAATACTTGATTATGGTTGTGGGCAAGGCGCGCATACTTGGTTTTTGGCAAGAGAAGGATTCGATACTTATGCTTTTGATGGAGCCCCAAGCGCTGTTACAAAGGCAAAAGAAGAGCTAGATAAGGCTAACCTTAAAGCAGATTTTAAAGTAATGCTTGGAAATAATCTTGAATACGAAAATAATTTTTTCGACTGCTTAATTGACAGTGCAGTAGTTTATGCAAATCGCACAGATGATATAAAAATAATGCTAAAAGAAATTTATAGAGTATTAACAAGTGGTGGTAAAACAATTTCAACTGGGCTTTTCAACACTAAGTCAACCGGCTTTGGAACAGGGCAACTAATCGAAAAAAACACTTATAAAGATGCCACAGAAGGCGCGCTCCAAGGCGTAGGGCTAATTCATTTTTTTGAAAGAGACGAAATTGTTGAGTTATGGAGCGAAGCTGGATTTATAAATATCACCGTTGACGAAGATATAATAACGAGAAATAATGGTCAAATAACTCTAGGATCATATATCGTAACTGCGCAGAAACCGTAATGGGGAAAAATGGCGACGTTTGAAATAATTAAAAAAAATGACAATAACAAATGGAACGAAATTGTAAAATCGTTTCCCGATTACGATGTATATTATCTAAACGAATATATTCAGCCTTTTCTGTATATCGACAAAGTTGAACCTTTGCTAATAAATTTCAGAGGTAAACAAATGGAATTAGCTTATGTTGTTGAAAAAAGTGACGTAGCAGACTTTAAACCTTTTATGGGAAAACTTGAAAAGGCTAAATTTTTTGATCTATCCACCCCTTATGGTTATGGTGGTCCTTTAGTTAAGAACTACAACCACGATGATATGAAGTTGTTCTTTACCGAATTAAATAAATGGGCGCAGGAAGAAAATATAATATCTCAATTTATTCGATTCCATCCGCTTAGTGAAAATCATAAATATTTTTCCGAATTTTCGGATATTAAAAATCTTAAAAAAACAGTTAAAATTAGCCTTGATAATGAAGAGCTGGTCTATAAAAATATGGATCCAAAATGCCGAAATATGGTTAAAAAGGCACTAAAAAACGGAATCAAAATTGTAATTGATAATTCTATAGAAGCTCAAGACAAATTTGTTAATCTATACAAAAAAACGATGCAAAGAAATAATGCAAATGAATATTATTATTTTAATGACAAATTTTTTAAAGAATTATTTCTCCTTTTGGGTCCAAATTATAATTTATTTAACGCAATTTATAAAGAAAAAACTATTTGTTCGGCAATAATTTTCAACTGCAATAAAAAACTACATTATCATCTTTCCGCAGGCGACAGAGAATATATGCACATGGCACCTAACAATTTGCTTATATACGAGGCTGCCTGTTTTGGAACTAAAAATAAATATGAAGAATTTCACCTTGGTGGAGGAACGGGTATCGAAGACAGCCTTTTATCCTTTAAAAAATCTTTTAACAAACATGGCTTAATCAATTTTCACATAGGCAGAAATATTTTTGATATAATCAAATACAACGAACTGATGCAGTTAAGAAAAACGCTTAGCACTAATTTTAATACTGACAATAATCATATGATAGGATACAGAGCATGAAAACATTTATCATAGCAGAAGCCGGAGTAAACCATAACGGCTCTTTAGACTTAGCAAAAAAGCTTATTGATATAGCTGTTTTGGCTCAAGTTGATGCAGTAAAATTCCAAACATTTAAAACAGAGAACGAGATAAGCAAAATTGCTGAAAAAGCAGAATATCAAAAAGAGTCGACTGGCAGCGAAGAATCACAATTTGATATGGTGAAAAAATTAGAACTCCCTTTCGAAAATTTTATCGAACTGCAACAATATTGCAATGATAAAGGAATATTATTTATGTCCTCACCCTTTGAACTCGAGGGGGTAGAGTTTTTAGAATCAATGAACTTACCTTATTTTAAAATTCCATCAGGCGAAATCATAAATTTGCCATACCTTAGAAAAGTAAATTCATACGGAGGCAAAGTCATATTGTCAACGGGAATGTCAACTACGGACGAAATACAAGACGCCCTGAACGTTTTAATGAATTGTGAGGTTTCTCTTTTGCACTGCACGACCGAATATCCTTGCCCTTACGAGGATGTTAATTTAAAAGCAATTCAAACAATGAAAGAAAAATTCAACTTGCCCGTTGGTTATTCAGACCATACTCAAGGTATTGAAATCTCAGTTGCTGCGGTAGCTATGGGCGCTGAAATTATCGAAAAACACTTCACAATTGACCAAAACATGGAAGGTCCCGATCACAAGGCTTCATTAAGTCCTCAAGAATTGATAGACCTTGTAAAATCAATCCGAAATGTCGAAAAAGCAATTGGAGATGGAGTTAAAAAACCGAGTCCTAGCGAAATAAAGAACATGGATATTGCGAGAAAATCAATTATCGCAAAATGTGATATTAAAAAAGGTGAAATGTTTAGCGAAACCAATCTAACTACCAAGCGCCCAGGAAACGGAATCAATCCTATGAAATGGGACGAAATCATTGGTCAAGTTGCAGATAAAGATTACAAGGAAGATTCTTTAATCTAAAGCCATATTCTGCTAACCTATGATTGCCTAAATCCTTTAAAACTTACATCGCGATTTACATAAAGATTTTCGCAAGTTTTACTCATATTTTCTTTTGTATTTTCGATGTATCTGGTGATTAACTTCATATTTGCTTTGTGCAACGCAGCATAAATTTCATCATCAGTGTTACTTGTAAAATTAACCGCCAATAAATCTGAATTTAAATGTTTATTTGTATAAAAATCATGCGTATCCTTAATCAAACCTCGCTCTACTGCAATATCAAACAACTCTGAACCTGGGTAAGGCGTTACGGGGCGGATTGTCCTTAACTGAGCGTGATCATCGTATTTCAACAAAAATTCTACTGCATCATCAATAGCACTTAACGGTTCATCAATATTTCCGTATATTATATTCAAACCCGGACTTATACCAACTTTAAGCGTGTTTTCAATACCTTCTATAATCTGTTTTTTCGTTAAGCACTTATGCATAACCTTCAAAGTAGCGTCGTCCAAAGATTCTATTCCATAGTTTATGAACACACAACCAGCCTCTTTCATTTTTTCTAAGGTAGGAATATCCGCATAATTCAATCGTCCGTTACAGTCCCACTTTATTCCAAGTTCTGCATCAATGAATGCCTGACAAAGTTCAACAGTACGTTTTTTAGAACTCATTAATAATTCATCACCAAAGCCAATATATTTTATATTGTAATTGTCTTTTAAATATTTAATTTCTTCGATGATACTTTCAGCACTTCTTGGTCTGAAACCTTTGTCCAGTCGATAACAAAAATTACATGCAAAAGTACAGCCACGCCCTGATAGCATTGGCATAGCAAGCTCGTTAGATTTAATATTTGGAAGTCTTAAAAGTGAATAATGCGTCATATCGAACAAATCGTACGCAGGCATAGCAATTTCGTCAATATTTTGAATTAATTCTCTTTTATTGGTTAAAACATAATTGTTATTGGAATCAAAATAAGCAATCCCATTTACTTTTGATAAATCCTTATTATTTTCAAGCGCATCCAATAATTCGACTATGGTAATTTCGCCTTCGCCAATTCCGACAACTTCCGCTCCAGTTATTTTTAAAAAGTACTCAGGATCAGCAGCAGGACCATGTCCGCCGATTAGATATTTTAACTTGCTTCTGTTTTTAGATGAATTTATCGCATTGGATAATTTTAACAACTTTTTATATTGATAATATCCGCCAATAACGCTAACCATCACGATATCAAACTCATTTTTGTCCAAATAGGCTGTTAAATGTTTCTCAGAATAATGATGGACATCTTGTTGGTAAATTTTTATCTCATGCCCTGCATTTCTTGCGGCTGAAGCCAAATATGCAAGTCCTTGAGGAAACCACGTAATATAAGACTCATTATCGTATGCAACCATCAATATTTTCATGAACAACTTACCCTTCTTCTACATTCGCAATTTCTTTTTTATGATATCATAAAAAAGAAATTGCTCAATAAATGGTTTTCTAAAGCGAAAAGAGATAATTAACATGAGAAAAATATGCGTAATAACTTCTAACCGAGCTGAGTACGGGGTTATGTCAAGATTGATTGAAAAAATCGAACTTGATAATGAGCTTCAACTGCAACTTATAGTTACTGGCGCGCACCTTTCAGATAAATTCGGGCAAACCTACCATGAAATAACCTCGCCCATTACTAAAAAAATTGATATAGAAATCGAAAAAGAGCCTTCTCATACAATGGCTTTGGCAATAGAAAAATTTAGCGAAGCTTTTTCAGAGCTCAAACCCGATTTGATTTTAATTTTAGGTGACAGATATGAAATTATGGCGGTTGCAATCGCTGCTATGCTCAATAATCTTCCAATTGCACACTTATATGGCGGAGAGAGCACACAAGGCGCAATAGATGAAGCAATCAGACACTCAATAACTAAAATGAGCCACATACATTTTGCATCTTGCGTAGAATATAAAAATCGTATAATCCAACTCGGTGAAAACCCTAAGAGCGTTTTTAATGTAGGAGCCCTGGGTGTAGAAAATATTGAAAAACTTAATCTTTTGAGCAAAGCGGAACTGGAAAATGAAATTAATTTTAAATTTGGGACAAAAAATCTGATGGTAACATTCCATCCGGTAACTCTTGAAAATTTAACCTCAGGCGAGCAATTCAACGAACTGCTATCTGCGCTGGATGAATTAGAAGATACAAAAATCATTTTTACAAAACCAAATTCAGACTCGGGTAATCAAGAAATAATTGACTTAATTGATGAATATGTAAAAAATAATCCAAGTACAATAGCATTTAATTCAATGGGGGCACTGAAATATCTATCCGCACTTCAGTATGTTGATGGCGCTGTGGGCAACTCCTCGAGCGGGATAATCGAAGTACCTTCTTTTAAGATTGGAACTGTCAATATTGGTGATAGACAAAAAGGACGAATTGAAGCAAAATCAATAATAAATTGTGCCCCAACAAAAAAGGATATTTTGGAAGCCATAAATAAATTGTATTCAAATGAATTTAAAAATGACTTAAAAAATATTCAAAGCCCATATAAACAAGAAAATACTTCAGATAAGATAATAAATATTTTGAAGTGCTATAATCTAGATAATATTTTAAAAAAATCTTTTTACGATTTAGAAAAGGATTAAAAAATGATGGCATACGACATAAAAAAACACACAATCAGCTTAAATTCTACCGTTTTTGAGGCCATAAAAGACTTAGAAGCCTTATCCGGTGCAGTGGCAATGGTTTTATTCATCCTCGATGAAAACGACAATATTGTTGGTTCTGTTACCGATGGTGACGTAAGACGTGGAATTCTAAAAGGTGTTTCACTCAACGATAGCGTAGAAAAAGTGATGAAAAAATCTTTTTATTTCCTAAACGCAGGTAATATTGACCTAAAAGACTTGCACGAGCTTAGAGAAAAAAATATAAAACTGGTCCCTCTTTTAAACGAAGATAAAACAATTGACGGCATTGTTGATTTAACTATAATTAGATCAATTTTACCTTTGACTTGCGTGATAATGGCTGGTGGTCAGGGTATAAGGCTGCGTCCTTATACAGATACAACGCCAAAACCATTACTTTTGCTTGAAGATAAACCTATTATCATACATAACATCGATAGATTGAGGCTGTACGGGGTCAAAAAATTCTATATAAGCATTAATTATATGAAAGATCAAATCAAAGATTATCTTGACAACTATTATAAAAATCAAGATATTTCAATCAATTATATTGAAGAAGAAACGCCTCTGGGCACATTAGGCTCACTTGGGCTTGTTAAAGATTTTTCACACGACGATATTTTAGTGCTCAATGCCGATTTGCTCACAAATATTGATTTTGAGGATTTCTATAGAACTTATTTGGAAGAAGAAAACGCGATGAGCGTAGCAACTTTCAACGTCAAGGTTGATATCCCTTACGCCGTGTTGGAAACAAAAAACAATAAAATCAGCTCGCTGGTTGAAAAACCGACTTATATCTATTATTCAAACGCTGGAATATATTTATTCAAAAAAGAATTTGTAAAACTAATTCCACAGAATAAAGTATATGACGCAGTTGATTTGATAGACAACCTAATCGCAATGGGCAAAAACGTTGCGCATTACGCGATTCGCGGTTACTGGCTCGATATCGGAAAACCAGACAACTACCAAAAAGCAAAAGATGATATAGGCCACATAAAATTTTAATGAGCCAAAAAGGATTTTATATGTATAAAGACAAAAAAATAATAGCAATAATTCCTGCTCGAAGCGGATCTAAGGGCTTGCCTGACAAAAACATTAAAGACCTAAACGGGAAGCCTCTAATTGGATATACAATAGAAGCAGCTATTGAAAGTAGCTGTTTTGACAAAGTAATTGTCTCTACCGACAGCGAAGAATACGCAAAAGTTTCAAACAAATTCGGTGCCGAAGTTCCATTTTTAAGAAGTGCTGAAAACTCAAACGACACGGCGGATTCTTGGAATGTTTGCAAAGAAGTCTTAAATAAAATAAAAGAAAAATTTGATATCGTAGTTCTTTTACAGCCGACTTCACCGTTAAGAAACGCACAACACATCAAAGAAGCTCTCGATGTATTCTTTTTAAAAAATGCCAACGTTGTTGTAAGTGTCACAACGTTACCTCACCCGATAGAATGGTGCAACCATTTGCCTAGTGACAATTCTTTGGAAAATTTTGAATCCGCGGAACATAGTAAATCTAGAAGACAAGATTTGCCTCTAAGCTACACTATGAACGGCGCTATTTATATTGTTAAATCAGAATTAATAAAGCCTGATTTAAATTTATGCGGCAAAAACTCTTACGCATATATAATGGATGAAGCCAAATCTGTTGACATCGACAGCGAATTTGATTTTCTCAAAGCTCAAATTTTATTAAATGCCTCATTATAAGTAAAATTCTCAATTGATTTTTTCTTTGTTTCGTTAACAATGCTATTAACCTAATAAATATGAGAAAAATATGATTGAAAAATTAGTTTACGCAACCATCGTTTTCACCGGCTTTTTGGCAATAATGAATCCCATCGCCGCTATTTCTATTTTCTTGTCTTTGACAAGCCAAGAGAGCGAAAGTTCTGTTAAAAAAATTGCGTTTCAATCTACTTTGACCGCCTTGTCGATAGTTGCTATTTTTTCTTTGGCGGGACATTTTTTGTTAAGCTTCTTTGGAGTTACTTTTACAGCCTTAAGGCTGACCGGCGGATTTCTAGTCGCACTAATCGGCTATGAAATGCTTCAGGGGAAGCAATCTATGGTTAATAACCCGATGAAAGATAATGATGCAGAGGAGGATGAAGGCTCTGTTGCCATAACCCCACTGGGAATACCACTACTTGCCGGCCCTGGGGTTATCATAACAGCGATGAATTTTTCTGCCGGCGGGATGGTTAATTGTGTTATCACAATTTTAGCCTTCGGATTACTGTGTGCTATAACTTATTTTTGTTTTATCTTCGGCAAGCAAATAAAAGAAATAATCGGAACAAACATTCTAAAAGTGACAACTAGAATGATGGGACTTATTCTTGCCGTTATAGGAATCCAAATGCTCATAGACGGAATTTATAGTGCTGTGAATGAATTTCAAGCTATTAATTATTTTTAAAAAGGTTCCATCTTTCATTTTTTATCATGGTATTATAAGAATAGAGTTATTAAATAGTTGATATAAATGGATAAAAATGCATAAAACAGTGAGTTTAACTTTTAGAGCGCTTAGGCACAGAAACTATCGACTTTTTTTCGCCGGTCAATTTGTATCTCTCACCGGAACATGGATTCAGCAAGTCGCCTTGAGTTGGCTTATATACAGCTTAACAAAGTCTCCGCTGCTTATGGGTTCAATTATGTTTGCTGGCTCAATACCGTCTCTGCTTGTATCTCCATTCGCTGGAGTTTACATTGACAGAGTAAATCAGTATAAGACATTGATAATTTTACAGGCTCTTTTTATGATTGAGGCTGTTGTTGTTGCTGTTTTGGCACTGACAGGAATTATTCAAGTCTGGCATATTGTTGTTTTGAGCGTTTTGATGGGAATAACGAGTGCTTTTGATATGCCTTTGAGACAGGCTTTTGTTGTGCAACTTATTGACGCCAGCGAAGATTTGGGCAATGCAATATCCTTGAATTCTTCGTGTTTCAACCTTGCGCGTCTTATCGGTCCTGCCATCGCTGGGGTAATTATTGCAAGCGTCGGCGAAGGTATTTGTTTTTTATTAAACGCCATAAGCTATATCGCTGTTATTTATGCCCTTTTATTGATGAAAATAAAAGCAAAGCCCATTCATAAAAAAACCAGTGTTAATGTGATCCAAGAGCTTAAAGAAGGCTTCAAATCCGCCTTTGATTCAATTCCCATAAGAAGTATAATCATTTTTATAGCAACTACGAGTTTAATCGGGATGTCTTTTCCAGTCTTGATGCCAATATTCGCCAAAGAAATTTTAAAAGGAGACGCCCAAACGATGGGATTTCTTATGAGTGCATCGGGTGTGGGAGCACTCTGGGGGGCTTTATACCTTGCTGGCAAAAGGTCCGTTTTGGGGCTTGAAAAATGGATTTGCTTTGCATCTTTATTGTTTGGAACCGGACTCGTGGGACTAGCTTTTGTTGATAAATTTTGGGTTGCCCTTGCATTGCTGTTCGTCATCGGATTTGGAATGGTCGTTATAATAGCAGCCTGTAATACAATGATTCAGGATTTGGTAGATGATGACAAAAGAGGACGAATAATGAGCCTTTACACAATGGCATTTATGGGTACAGCACCCGTTGGAAGCTTATGTGGTGGTGCAATAGCGGAGAAAATAGGCGTTGAGCATACTTTTTTATTAGCTGGACTTACCATGATTGCTGCGGCAATGATTTTCAGCACAAAACTGAAATATTTTAGGAATAGCCAATCAGATTAAAATACTTGACTACATGTAGGCGTTATCGTACTATTAAAAACGAGATGAGAGTAATTCGCTAACCAAAAAGTTACATTTTTGACGAGAGTGATAAAAGATTATATAATATTTACTAGGCAGGCGTTGCCATATTGGGGTTTTTGAACAATCAAATTGTGGGATATAAACACGGGGTATGAATAAAATCTTTAAAAATATATTTTTAATACTTATATTAATTTTAGCCACTTGCTCAAGGGCAACGGCTGAAACTTTGACGTATAGAAATTCCCTCAACCAAGCTATTAACAACTCTTTTGATCTTAAAATTTCCAACTTGGATATTGATATCAGCAAGGCTGATTTGAAAGCTTCAAGAGCCGATTTGTACCCTATGCTGAATTTTCAAGCCAATACCGAACACAACAAAGATTTATCAAACAGCGGAAATTTTGCTTATGCGGGAAACACCGTAATTTCACCTTACACCCAATATCGAGATATGGCTTACCTAAGCGCGACATACAATTTATTCGACTTCGGCGTTGTCGGCAAAAAAGTTTTTATCGCAAAAAAGACTATCGACCAAAAACAAATCTCGCTTGATTTACAGTTGAAAGACCTAAAATTAAAAGTGCTTGAAGCTTATACAAAGACCTTACAATGTAACGATGAAATAAAAACAAAATCAGAAGTCCTAAAAGTTTACGAGGAAATGTTTGAAGCCAAAGAGAGACTTTTTCAAGCAGGGACTACAGACAGAATTTCTGTGATGGATGAAGCGGTCAAAATCGCCAAAACCCAAGATGACATTGAAACTTCCAAACTTGAACTTAAAAACGCACTAAACGATTTGTCCACCTATACTTTGCAAAAATATAACCCATATGACCTTGAGGTCCTCGACCTTGATGAAATGAACATAAAAACGGAGATTCTTCCCATTAGCAACATAGAGCCCTTAAAGGCAAAAGTTGCCGACGAGGAAATAGATTTTTCTTTTAATCCTGAAAACAGCCCCGAATCAAAATATTATAATCTTGAATTGGAAAAAAAGAAGGCAGAACTTACGATGTACAAAAGACAAAGGTACCCAAATTTCAAGTTCTATGCAAGTTATGCCCTCTTTGGACAAAACCCTACCCAATACTTTTCTGCCATCAATAATGTTTCGCCAACGAATATTACAGTCGGATTATCCGGAACTTTCGCTATTTTTGACGGATTCAAAAACAGAGCCACTTGCGAAAAAGCCGCACTGGAACTAAAGAAAATCCAACTACAAAAAGAACAAAAATTGAATGAAATTAAAATGGAATACGAAAGAACTTATGCCGCTTACGATTCTTACACTCAAGAATTGGCGCTTAAAAAAATGTTGTTAAACAGAGTTCAGGAAAAGCTGACTTCGGTTGACAGAATGAATAAGAGCGGGCTAATCGAAAAGAACGAAATGCTTTCAACTAAAGCAGACCTTTTGACCCAAGAATTTGATCTTCAAAAAAATATTATAAATATTTCATCTAAAATTAAAGAAATACAAATACGCACAGGAAGGGATATATAATGCAAACAGGATTAATATCATTTGAAATTATATCTAAAATAAACGGCATTGATGTTGATTTAAGGTCTATATCAAGAGAGTACGGCATAGGAGAAGGCGAAATCAAGAGAGAAGAGCTTCTTCGCATTGCCAAGAGCCAAGGATTCAAAGCCAAAATCAAAGATTTACCGCTTGAAAAATGCGAAAAATACCCGTTTCCGGCAATATTTGTACTCAAAGACGAAACTTTCGGAGTCATCCTAAAAAATGATTTCGCGAGCAACAAAATCCTTGTTTTCGTCCCAGAAGACAAAAACCCGAAAGAAATCTCAATCGAGGAATTTTATAACATCTCGACAGGCGAAATAATATTTCTCAGCCACAAATTAATCGATTCAAAAATAAAATTCGGCTTCAAATGGTTCTATATGGAAATTATAAAATATAAACAAATCATCGGCGAAGTAATGTTGGGTTCGTTTGTAATTCAATTATTCGGACTGATAACTCCATTGTTTACGCAGGTAATTCTTGATAAAGTTATAGTTCACAGAAGTATGTCTACGCTAAACGTACTTGGAATAGCGTTTGTAACCGTTGCGATATTCGAATTCTTCTTGAACATTTCCAGAAATTATATATTTATACACACGGCGAACAAAATTGACGCAAAACTCGGAGCAAAGCTTTTCAGACACTTGTTTGCGCTGCCTTTTGTTTATTTTGAATCAAGAAAGGTCGGGAATATCGTTGCAAGAGTTCGCGAGCTTGACCAAATCAGAGATTTCATCACCAACAAATCAGTTTCTGTAATAATCGACTTGTTTTTCTCAACCGTTTTCCTCGTTGTGATGTTTGTCTACAGCAGAGTGCTGACGTCAATAGTACTTGGAATAGTGGCTCTTATCGCTATTTTATTCATTGTTGTAACACCTGAATTGAGAGCAAGACTAAACGATAAGTTCCAAATGGGAGCTCAATCAAATTCATATTTGGTTGAATCAATAACTGGCGTTCAAACAGTGAAATCGCTCTCTATAGAAGGGACTATGCAAAAGAAATGGGAAGATTATTTGGGGCAATACGTTCGCGCCGGATTCAATCTTTCGGTAATGAACGTCACAGCCGGTTCTTTATCTACTCTGCTTCAAAAAGCAATGACAATTGCAATTCTTTGGATTGGGGTAATTCTTGTAATGAAAAACGAGCTTACCATCGGTCAATTAATCGCATTCCAAATGTTTGCAAACCAATTCACGTCCCCTGTTATGAGATTGGTCAACTTGTGGAACGAGTTCCAACAGGTCCTTTTGGGTGTCGACAGACTTGGCGACATCTTGAATAACCCTGTAGAAATCACTTCAGACAAAGCGATTACTCTACCTAGAATTAACGGTTCTGTGAGAGCAGAAAATCTGTCTTTCAAATACAATCCGAGCGCTCCTTTGGTTTTGGAAAAAGTTAACTTTAACATCCAACCTGGTCAATGCGTCGGGATAGTAGGACGAAGCGGCTCTGGAAAAAGTACGATTACAAAGCTTATTCAAAGATTGTATTTCCCTTTTGAAGGAACAATTTTTATCGATAATATAGATATAAGACAAATGAATCCAATCTGGCTGAGAAATCACGTTGGGGTCGTTTTGCAAGAAAATTACCTTTTCTCAGGAACAATCAGAGAAAATATTGCGATGCCTAAAACGGACGCTCCGATTGAATTGATTATCCAAGCGGCACAAATTGCAGGGGCGCACCAATTCATTACAGAGATGCCTGAAGGCTACGACACGATAGTCGGAGAGCGCGGCTCTACACTCTCAGGTGGGCAAAAACAAAGAATAGCAATAGCAAGAGCACTAATCACAAACCCTCGAATTATCATATTTGATGAAGCGACGTCCGCTTTGGATTACGAATCAGAAAGAGTGATTATGCAGAACATGGAACTTATTAAAAAAGGAAGAACCATGTTTGTAATCGCGCACAGACTTTCAACAGTAAGAAATTGCGACCTGATAATCGCACTCGACAAAGGGAAAATAATCGAAATGGGTTCACACGATGAACTTATCGCTCGAAAAGGTTACTATTACCAACTATCCACCATGCAAGGAGATCTAAAATGAAGACAATAGATTTTGATAAAATAAAAGATAAATTAAAAAATGTCTTAAAAGAAGGCGACGATAGCCACGAATTTTTGCCTATTTTGGCGGAAATCGAAGAAGAACCTGTAAACCCGCTTGGGCGAACAATGTTCTGGACAATTATAACCCTGATAGTGCTGACTACTTTATGGCTGTTCTTCGGAAAAGCTGACGTGGTTGTTTCTTCAAGGGGGAAAATTATTCCTGACGGCGAAATCAAAGTCATTCAGCCATTAGACACTGGCGTTATCAAAAGAATCCTTATCAAAGAGGGGGATTATGTAACAAAGGGTCAAACATTGATGGAAATAGATCCTTCAACGACAGAACCTCAACTCGAATCTTTGAAAGCCAATTTGCAATACACAAATTTGGAAAGAGAAAGATTGAAGGCAGCAACTCACGGGCGTTCTTTCAACGCATCAAGCGATGAAGCGGCACAAACTCAAGCTGGTCTTTACCAATCTTCGTTGGCGGATTTGAACAGTCAATTGCAATCCAAAAAAATGGAAATCAGAGGACTTGACGAAGAAATAAGAAACAATCAAAACCAACTTTCAATCAATCAGGCAAAAGAAAGACGGATGAATGCCGTTGTTGATATTATCGCGAAGAACGATTTGGATAAGGTTAGGGCCGAAAATGACGGTTACAGAAGCAAAATAGCTGAACTGAGACACCAAAGAGCCGGCACTCAAAAAGAAGCTGACTACATTCGCTCAAACTTCAAAACAAAAAACTACGACGATTTGGCAGACAGAGACAAGAAAGCCAACGAAATGGCAGCTAGCATAAAAGAAATTGAGTTCAAAAAATCTCAACAAAATATTGTGTCACCAGTAGACGGATATGTTAACACACTCTACATTCACACAGTTGGCGGTGTTGTAACCCCTGCTGAGAAACTTCTTTCGGTTGTTCCAAACGGTGCGCCTTTGGTAATCAAAGCTACTGTTGAAAGCAAAGACATTGGTTTTATCAGAGAAAAAATGCCTGTACTGGTAAAAATAGATACGTTTGATTTCCAAAAATACGGGATGATAAACGGTACAGTCAAGAAAATAGCAAAAGACAGTGTTGACGACCAAAAACTCGGACCTGTTTATTCTGTTTACATCACTCCTCTGAACAAAACCTTGATGGTAGAAGGCAAAGAAACGCCAATATCAACAGGGATGAGCCTCACTGCAGAGATAAAAATAAACAAACGCAGAATTATCGAATTCTTCATCTATCCGATGATAAAATACTGGAACCAAGCAATTACAGTAAGATAATTCTGAAATATTATATAAAAAGGGTGAGATTAAATTCTTACCCTTTTCTTTTTGCCAAAATCAATGTCAAGTTAAGTTAAGACGCGTAATTGACAGAAAGGATGCTTACGTTATAATCAGTATTAATACTTGTATATTTATTAGAAAAAGATGGTTTAATAATTAAGAATAAAAGGAGAAAAGAATGAACCCAAGCTTACACACGCAAGATGCAACACACAATTCGTTTGTAGGAACTAGCGACAATGACAGTTACTACTTAACAGATTCTAAGGCAAAAATAACAGAAGTAGCTGTAAATGGGGGCAATGATACCATATTTATTGGAAGTGATTACGTTGGTACAAGTCCAATTTTCACAATGGCAAACAATGTTGAAAATCTTGATATGACAGGATTTAATGTAGAGGACTTAATTAGAAGTTATTCAAAGAATCCTACTAAAGATTTGAACAATCTTCGTGCCCATAAAATTAGCGTTAACGGAAATGCATCAAACAACGAAATTGATTTAAATAACGTTTCAGGGAACTATATGAAAATTTTCGCAGGCGCAGGAAGCGATACTATTCAGGGAGGAAACGGCAATGACTACATTGACGGCGGATTAGGCGACGACTATATCTATGGGACAACCGGGAACAACACACTTATCGGTGGCAACGGGAATAATTACATTATATCAGGAAATGGGGATAATACAGTTTCAGCAGGGATAGGTGATGATCAAATCCACCTCGGCGACGGTAAGAATACAATTAACGCTGGCAATGGAAATAATAACATTTCAACAGGTGCTGGAAATAATACAATTTCAGCAGGGATAGGCAATGATAGTATAACAGCTAGCGGCGTCGGCAACAACATCATTAACGCCAGCAACGGAAATAATTTTATTCAAACCACGG
>Ga0302215_10000788_pt1 | contig 23227 bp, 23 predicted proteins | sample II_Fen_N3_1_FD_194580 | JGI IMG/M metagenome (GOLD analysis project Ga0302215, IMG submission 194580) | Peat permafrost microbial communities from Stordalen Mire near Abisko, Sweden - II_Fen_N3_1 | ecosystem: Environmental > Terrestrial > Soil > Wetlands > Permafrost | place: Sweden: Abisko... | reverse complement strand
CGATTCGCAAATCAATTCCTTTCAACACGTGCAACGATGCTTGCCCCATATCGTAAGTCTTGTTGATGTTCTTTAAAGTTATCATTCTTATCTTGTTTATATTTTACTTTTTGTACTCCTTGCCTTCAACCAATTAACCGGTTACCCGATGAACTTAATCCGAATAACGCTGCAAATATATAGGAAGTTTTAGTACCTTGCAATACATAGTACTGTATTTTTCAGAAATATATTAATTAAACCATCTTCATCCAATTAATAATTAGACGTTTAGTTCGTTTAAAAAAGATTTGCCTTTAACTTTATTTAACTTCAAATCAATGATTATTCTCTCATTGCAAATTCATCCTGTATAAAAAAAGACTACTCGTTACTGAGCAGTCTTCATTTGTACAATATAAGTTTTGAATAAAAATTTAATATTCAGGACCTCGAATCAATTTGATTTTGAATTTCATTTTACCAAACTGGCTGACAAACAATCCAACCACAACAATGCCAATTCCAATCCATTTCAGCCAGGTGACATCGTCGCCTATAAAATACCAGGCAAACAAAGCCGTAAAAACCGGTATCAGGTTTACAAACACATTGGTGCGGGCCACACCGATTTCGCGCACTACCCCTGCAAACAGCACAAAGGCAATAACCGAAGCAAAAACCGACAGCATAAGCAAGGCGCCCAACGCCTGTTGGGTTACGTGAATGGTTTGGATAGTGGATAAATCCACAATAAGAAAAGTGGGAATAAAAAATACCAGCCCGATAGCGCTTTGGTAAAAAATAACATTTAGCGTGGAATAATGGGTGGATATTTTCCGCAACGTGGTAGCATAACAAATAGCGGAAAAGACCGCCAGAAACAACAACGCAACACCCCACGGATTAGCGGTAAAACCGCCACCGGGTTCGTAAATTACAAAGAATACACCGCCCAGCGATACCAAAATGCCCAGTATATTGGTCCAACCTATTTTTTCGCGGAGCAGAAAATAAGCCAGCACGGGCGCAAAGAGCGGAATGGTGGAAACAATAACAGAAGCCAGCGTCGACTCAACCATCGTGAGGCCGTACGTTTCACCGAGATAATACATAAACGGTTCGAAAAAAGCCAACATCACAAACCATTTCACATCTTCCCGTCGCAGCCGCTGAAACTTACCGAACGCTTTGGAAACAAGATACAACAACAGGGACGCGAGCAACAAACGCAATGTAATCAGGGTAACTGGATGAAACGATAAAATGGCAACACGCGTCCAGATAAACGATACCGACCAGAATATCATGGCCAGAACGATTGCTCCGTATAGTTTGAATTGTTTGTACAACGTAGGGTTATTAGGTTATTAAGTTATTGGCACATTAGCACATTGAGTAATTAATCAACTCCTTAATATCCAAATGAATCTGTGCCCATACTTCGTCGGTCATCTTGGCTCCCAATACTTCAACCACATTTCCCGAAACCAGTGAACCGATTTTGCCACAAATTTCCAGCGAATAATCATTTGCAAGTCCGAATAAAAATCCGGATGCATATAAATCGCCGGCTCCAGTTGTATCAATGCAATTTGCCAATCGTGGTTTTACCTGCACGATTTCATTGCCCGATTTAATATACGAGCCATCCTTCCCCACTTTTACAATAGCAATGCTGCATTTTTCAGCGATTTCATACAAAGCCTCATACGGTTCCTTGCCGGTAAATGCCCGGGCTTCTTCCTCATTTGCAAAAACGATATCCACAAATTCTTCAATCATTTCGCTCAAAAAATGCAGATTTTCTTCCACCACATTGTAACTGGCCAGATCAACCGATACTTTCAGACCTTCCTGTTTAGCCAGCTTAACCGCCGTGCGGATTAAGTCATGGTTTTGTACCAGATAACCTTCGATATGAAAAATGGAGTATCCTCTGAACATTTCGGCATTCAAATCGGCCGCTTCGAGTTCACAGGCAGCTCCCAAAAAAGTACAAAGAGTTCGTTCACTGTCGGGAGTCACCAACACCGTGCAATGTCCCGAAGGTGTTTCACTTTTCAACAAATGCGGAACCACTCCGTTATTGATGGAATCGTTTGTAAAGAATAATCCGACATCATCTTTGCCAATTTTACCCACAAAACCGCCTTCCACCCCTAGCCGGGTTATTCCGTTGATGGTATTGGAAGCCGATCCTCCGGTTGCCATTTTCTTTGGAAATTGGCTCACAGCCTCAGTAATTTCTTCCGATCTTTCCACGTTAATAAGCTGCATTCCGCCTTTCATCAAATTTAATGACGATAAAACTTCATCACTGTCAATTTGCAATAAAATGTCTGTCAGGGCATTACCCATTCCCAAAATTTTTCTCATAAATATATCTTCATTTTTTATGCAAAGATATTGCATATTTCAATAAAACCTATTACTTTTGCAACGCATTTGACAAAAAAATTTGCACATCAAATTCTTCCTTAGCTCAGTTGGTTAGAGCATCTGACTGTTAATCAGAGGGTCCTTGGTTCAAGTCCAAGAGGGAGAGCTAAACCACTACAAACGTAGTGGTTTTTTGTTTTTTTCATACCTCACACAACATAAAAAAAGCTTACCGGTTTCCCGATAAGCTTTCGTTTTTTCAATCAAGTGGAGATTACCGGACTCGAACCGGTCACCTCGACACTGCCAGTGTCGCGCTCTAGCCAGATGAGCTAAACCCCCGTGCTTGATTTTGAAATTGCAGCGCAAAGATAAGGAAGTTTTGGAAATTATGCGTACTTTTGTTTACAATTTTATCAACAAAATCCTATCAAATGCTTATTTTCAACACCACATATCTTGTTTCCGACAAGGCACACGGTCCATGGCTCAAGTGGATTCGCGAACAACACATTCCGTTTATGCTTGATTCTTCTTATTTTAGCAATCCTCAGGTAGCACGGGTTATTACAAGCGACAAAGAAGACGGGACTTCCTTTTCGGTTCAATTCCATGTGAATGATATGCGTACACTTAAACTGTGGAATCAGCAATTCAGCTCGGCTTTTCAGGAAAATTGTGCTCAACAGTTCGGAACTGAAGTTATTTTCTTTACCACCGTGTTGGAACTGGTTGAATAACGATGGCAAAAGAACAAATCATATTAGGTATTGACCCCGGAACCACCATCATGGGTTACGGCATTCTGAAAGTTACCGGTAACCAAACCGAAATGCTGGCTATGGGTGTACTCGATTTGAAAAAATACAAAGATCATTACCTGAAACTTCAACGCATTTTTGCGCGAACCTTGTCGCTAATCGATGAATTCCATCCCGATCATTTAGCCATCGAAGCTCCTTTCTTTGGGAAAAATGTACAATCCATGCTGAAACTGGGGCGGGCTCAGGGCGTTGCCATGTCAGCAGCCTTATATCGCGACATTCCGATAACAGAATATGCTCCCTTGAAAATTAAAATGGCTATTACCGGAAGCGGAAGTGCTTCCAAAGAACAGGTAGCTGATATGTTGCGGCGTTATTTGAAAATTCCGCAGGAAAGCATGCTTCCGCAATTGGATGCCACGGATGGGCTCGCAGCAGCTTATTGTCATTTTCTGCAATTGGGACGACCCACTTCGGAAAAAGCGTATACAGGGTGGAAAGATTTTATTTCGAAGAATGAGGATAAAGTCAAGAAACCCAAGCTACCAAAAACAATGTAGGGACAGGTCGTGACCTGTCCCTGCTGTTATATCTATTTCATTTCTGGAATTAATTAATCAATTCAAATCCTGTATACGGAATCAATGCCTTTGGAATACGGATTCCTTCAGGAGTCTGATTGTTTTCCAACAAAGCTGCTACAATACGCGGCAGAGCCATTGCACTTCCATTCAACGTATGAACTAGTTGTGTTTTTTTTTCAGCGGTTCTGAAACGACATTTCAACCGGTTGGCCTGATAACTTTCGAAGTTCGAAACCGAACTAACTTCAAGCCAACGCTCCTGTGCAGCTGAATAAACTTCAAAATCGAATGTCAAAGCCGAAGTAAAACTCATATCGCCGCCGCAAAGACGCAGAATGCGCCAGGGCAATTCAAGTTTTTCCACCAACGTTTGTACGTAACTGACCATTTGATCCAATGTTTCGTACGATTTATCCGGATGTTGAATCTGTACAATTTCCACTTTATCAAACTGATGCAAACGGTTTAACCCGCGAACATCTTTGCCATACGAACCCGCTTCACGACGGAAACAAGCCGAATAAGCCGTGTTTTTAATCGGCAATTCGTTTTCATTCAGAATCACATCCCGGTAAATATTCGTTACCGGAACTTCAGCGGTAGGAATCAAATACAAATCGTCGATAGTACAATGGTACATTTGTCCTTCTTTGTCAGGCAATTGTCCAGTTCCGTAACCCGAAGCTGCATTGACCACATAAGGTGGTTGCACTTCCAGATAACCGGCCTTTGTGGCATTATCCAGAAAGAAATTAATCAAAGCGCGCTGCAAGCGGGCACCTTTTCCTTTGTAAACGGGAAATCCTGCACCGGAAATTTTCACGCCCAATTCAAAATCAATCAAATCGTATTTCTTAGCCAAATCCCAGTGCGGTACTGCATTTGGATATAAGTTTGGCATAGTTCCACCGCTACGTTCTACCAAATTATCTTCGGCATGTTTTCCTGCCGGAACGCTTTCGTGTGGAAGATTCGGAATTTGTACCAACAATTCATTTAATTTCAGTTCAGTTGCCGAAAGCAGATCATCATATGTTTTAATGGTTTCTTTCAATTCAACTGTTTTTTCCTTTGCCTGGGTAGCTTCAGCCTGTTTGTTTTGTTTGAAAAGCAAGCCAATTTCCTTCGACAAATTGTTGAGTTCTGCCGATGCATTGTCCACTTTCACCTGCGTACTTTTGCGCAGATTATCCAATTCTACAACCTGAGTAATAATTTCAGTTGCTTTGAAATTTTTCTTTGCCAAACGGGTAATTACTTCGTCCGTATTTTCGGTGATCTGTTTGAGTGTCAACATATTTTTTAATTTACAATTTAATAATTTACGATTGACAATTGCAATCCGGGTCTTGGTTCTTTTGTCTTTGTTCTTATATCTAAATAAAAAATCTCCCGCAATTTTACACTACGGTAAAACAACAGGAGATCTATATTTGCGCTACAATTCAGTCTTTAAGTCCCCTTCAGGGGATTTAGGGGTCTTTAGTTAGCTGCTACTTCAATAGGTTTTACAGAAACAAATGACTTGTTGTCTTTCTTTTTTCTGAATTCTACGATACCATCAATCAATGCAAACAAAGTGTGGTCTTTTCCCATTCCAATGTTTTCACCAATGTGGTGTACTGTTCCGCGTTGACGAACTATGATGTTACCTGCTTTTGCAAATTGACCACCGTAAATTTTAACGCCAAGTCGTTTGCTTTCCGATTCACGACCGTTTCTTGAGCTACCCGCCCCTTTCTTATGTGCCATTTTCTTCTAATTTTTTTCGGTTAAGCTACAATTTCTTTGATAAATAATTCAGTAAAGTTTTGACGGTGACCGTTGCGTTTGCGGTATCCCTTGCGACGTTTTTTGTGGAAAACGATCACTTTTTCGCCACGAACGTGCGATAATACTTCACAAACAATTTTTGCACCGGCTACAGTTGGAGCTCCAACAGTAATAGCACCTTCATTGTCAAGCAATAACACTTTGTCAAATTCAACCTGAGAGCCTCTTTCGGCCTCTTCCATGCGATGGATAAACAGTCTTTTTCCGGCTTCCACCTTGAACTGTTGTCCCAAAATTTCTACGATTGCGTACATTATTTTAACGACTTATGAGATTACATCGGGAAGGTGAGTTGCCTGCGGCATTGCTTCTTGTTTACCTTATCCGAAAAGAGCTGCAAAAATACAAATTTATTTTTAATTGACAAAGAGTTAAGTCCAAAAAGTTTAAAATTAGAATGGAATTTGACTTAACATTGAAGATAAGGCAGTTAGCCAAATTAAATCTTATCCTATTTTTAAAGACGTCATAGTTAACGAACCCATAACTGCTTTATCATTGAAAAATGCAACTTCTTCATTCTCCTTTTTAAGTGCCAGAGCATAAAGTAACGGCAGATAATGATCGGGAGTCGGAACAGCCATTTGAACCGCTCTTCCTAACGAATTATAATCAATCAGTTCACCGTGATTGTTTTCGACAATCAGTTTTTTGATAGTTTCATTTGCTTCATTTGCCCAACCAAAACCATATTCTTCATCATCCGTTTTATCCCAGGCCACCTGACGAAGATTATGAACAATATTGCCGCTTCCCATAATTAATACACCTTTATCGCGAAACGATGCCAGTTCTTTAGCCAGTTCGTAATGTTCTTTGGGTGATTTATGATAATCAAGACTTAACTGAATCACTGGGACATCGGCTTTCGGGTACATCCGCCGGATTACACTCCACGTTCCATGATCCAACCCCCATTTTTCATCGGCCAGAACAGTTGAACCAACTATAGTTTTTATGGTTTCTTTGGCCAGTGCCGGGTCTCCGGGTGCTGGATATTGAATGTCATAGAGTTCACACGGAAAACCGCCAAAATCGTGAATGGTTTGAGGATTTTGCATGGCTGTGACCTGCGTTCCACGCGTTTCCCAATGGGCTGAAACAGCTATTATTGCTTTAGGACGTGGAAGCGAATCACCCAGTTTTCGCCAGCTTTCTACAAATTCATTTTCTTCGATTGCATACATCGGACTTCCATGACCGACAAACAGCACGGGCATACGACTCGTGCTGTTTTCTAAATTAGTCAGATTCATAATCTATTTTTTTGAATCAGGTTTTGAAATTTTATGAGGCAAATCAACTCAATGCAAATTCTACATCACAAACAATTTTTACTTTATCGCTTACCAATACACCACCCGCTTCGAGCGCTGCATTCCAAACCATTCCCCAGTCTTTGCGGTTTATTTCGCCGGTTACTGAAAATCCTGCTTTTTTATTTCCCCATGGATCAGTTGTTGTACCGCCATATTCAACCGCCAATTTAACCGGTTTAGTTATTCCTTTAATTGTCAGATTGCCATTCATTTCGTAATTATCTTCATCTTTAGGAAGCATTCCTTTTCCTTCAAATTCAATTTTAGGAAAATTTTCAACGTCAAAGAAATCGACACTTCTTAAATGTGCATCGCGGTCATGAGCATCCGTATCAATGGAAGCTGTGTTTATTGAAAAGCTAACAACAGTTGAGGATAAATGGTTCTCAATCATACTTGCCTTTCCTTCAAATTCTTTAAAACTTCCCAACACGTTGGATATCATAAGGTGTTTAACCTTAAATTGAACTCTGCTATGTGCCAAATCAATAACTCCCTGCAATAATTTTGCTTCTGTTGCTGTAGTTGCATTCATAATCTTATTTTTTTAAAATTTATATAATTGTTTTATTTTTAGATACTTATTTCCCTAATCCTAATTGATTCATATAGGTTTGATTGTCCCAGAACAAATATTCTTCAATCATTACACCATCTTTCCAGATTCCGACTGTACACATAGGTAATCTGAAGGATTTTCCGGTTGGTTGAATAAATTTTCCTTCACCAATTGGCATGGGCTGTGTGAAAGTTCCGGTCATAATACCTGTCACACAAGTCATATTACCTGAACCAAAACGAATTGGGTGTTCTTTAATTTGAGTGTTCGGGGCATAAACGAACATAGCTTTCAGATCGGCAATGTGACGTTCAATTCCAAGTGTAAAATGTCCATCAGGCCAGTTTACTTTAATGTCTTTTGCATGGCTTTCGTGAAGACGAACCCATTGTTGATTACTAAAAACGGTGTAATCGAGGGTATCGAACTTTTGAAGATACTGAGAAATTTTAGCATTCCCGGCTGTAAGTTCTTTAATTTGTGCACGTAATGCTGCAATTTCTTTTTGACTTTTAGTTTCTTTTTGAGCATTCATTGTTGTTGATATAAACAACATGGCAATCAGGGTAAAATAAATAAGTTTTTTCATTGTTTTTTGTTTTTGAAATTATTATAAAATTGCTTTGATTATTATGATGCAAAGATACGCTCACCAAAATGGCAAGCGGTAACACTTTTAATAAAAAGGGTGGTACTTTTAGGAAATTATCGCGCGGGTCATTTCGCGGAATTGGCTTGGAGTGACGGAAAGTTTGTTGTGAAACACGCGTGTAAAGTATGATTTCTCATTGTAACCCAGCTCATAACCGATTTCTGACACAGATTTATCGGTATGAATCAACAGATTTTTGGCTTCTATAAGTTTGCGGGTTTCAATGATTTCCGAAACGCTTTTTTGGAAGTTGTTTTTACAGATTATATTCAGGTTTCGCTCGGACATATTCATTTTATCGGCATAAAACGTAACTCCTTCATCACGCCGGAAATTGTCTTCGAGTATTTTCAGAAAATTATTAAAAGTATCGATTTGAGAAGCTTTAACAGATTTTTCAATCGGAATAATTCTTTTTCGTTCCGAATCAATCATCGAAATTAATCCTGTAGTGAGGTGACGAATAGTTGTAAGGTCAGGATTTTCCTGAATAAATTCCTTATAAATGATTTCGCAAAGACTATCAAATCGTTGAGAACAATCGTCAGCCGGGATTGGTATATTAGTAGAAGTAATAAAATTAGAATAAAAGTTGAGTTTGGAATCCGGAATGAATTCATTTTGATAATTGATAACCCAACCTCGCAAATCATCTCTCTCAACAACCTTATGCATTTTACCCATAGATACATAACTAACGGATGGAGCATTCAATACTTCCACCTGAAAATCAATATAATGTTCCAGACTTCCTTCTGTTACAATAATCAATTCTTCAAAGTCATGAAAATGAGCCGTTTCACGTTTTGCACGAATCGTATCGACAAATTCCTTTGTAATTTTAATTATTTTAAATGGCTGTTCCATTGGTTGATCTAGTTCTCAAATTCTGAAATACAAATTTAGCATTTTATACTGAAATCACTCAATAATAAACAGAAAAAGATCCCCCAAAGAGAATCTTTTTCCGAACAAAGCATAAATCGATTCACTTTTCACTTATTTTCTTAAGTTTCGAAAGTCCGTTATCCCAGTCGCTTCCCATCATTTTTTCCATGTTCATGAATAAATTCATAACATTCATTGGATATGGCATGTGACCGGTCATTCCCCACGTTGCTTTTGTCATTGAACCATCAGGTTCAAGTTTCACAAAAGCAGCACCCTGACTTTCACGTGGTTTCTTAAAATCTAACGCTGTTTCTAACAATACCGGTTTTTCAACCTTGGTAATTGTCTGACTTCCGCTACCAACAATATCGCTTTCCCAGCTTTGTTTGGCACCGATTGCACCATCAAGTCCGGTAAGTTCTTTTTTCATAACAGGGTCATGATCATTCCACGGACTCCATTTATCAAGAGCTGTGAGACTGTTTACATTTTTCCAGACACTATCAATTGGTGCATTAATTGCAATTGATTTTTCGTATTTAAAATCTTTTGGAACAAATAATGCGACTACCAGCAAGAGGACAATCAAAGCCGCCAAGCCGATTCCGATGTACTTTAATGTTTTCATTTTAAATAATTTAGTTGATTAATTGCGAAAATTATATATTATTAGACTTTCAATTGATTATATAAACGTTTTACTTAGAAAATTGTTGAGAACTAAGATTCTAATATTTTGAATCTTTAATTCATAGGAATATTAAAAAGATGACATCTTATATTTTCTTTTCACCTAAAAATAAACTATTTTTGTACTCGGTTTAAAACTAGTTTTACACGTAAAAATCAGAATTTATCTTATGTCGGAAACTCAAAACATCAGCAAAGTTGCGAAGAAAGTTCTTTTTATTGACAGAGATGGAACCATTATTGCGGAGCCACCAGTGACTTATCAGGTTGATAATCTGGAACAAATGGAGTTTCTGCCGGGCGTTTTGCGAAATCTGCATTTTATTCGTCATAAACTTGATTTTGAATGGGCATTGGTTACCAATCAGGATGGCCTGGGAACAAAAGTTTATCCTCAGGAGAATTTTGATGTGGTTCATACAAAGTTTCTTCAAACGCTTAAAAACGAGGATATTGAATTCGATAAAATTTTTATAGATAAATCTTTCCCTGAAGATAATTTACCAACCCGCAAGCCGGGAATTGCCATGCTCACCGAATATTTTGAGAATGATTATGACATAACCGGTTCGTTTGTTATCGGCGATCGGATTACCGATGTTCAATTAGCTAAAAATCTGGGGTGTAAAGCACTGTTTTTGAGCGATGATCAGGATATTTTAAAAATCAATCAACTTGTAGATTATTGTGCTTTACAAACAACAAGTTGGGACAAAATTACTGAATTTCTTTTTGCCGGTGAACGAATAGCCTCAATAAAACGAACAACTAAAGAAACTGATATTCAGATTGAGCTTAATCTGGATGGTTCCGGTAAATGCAACATTCACACCGGCTTAAACTTTTTCGACCACATGCTGGAACAAATCGGAAAACATTCAGGTAGCGATTTGACGATTCTGGTAAAAGGTGATTTACAGGTTGACGAACATCATACAATTGAAGATACAGCCATTGCACTGGGTGAAGCTTTCGGCAAAGCATTGGGAAATAAACGGGGCATTGAGCGCTATGGTTTTTGCCTACCCATGGACGATTGTTTATGTTCTGTGGCACTGGATTTCGGAGGACGTGCCTGGTTGGTTTTTGATGCTGAATTTAAACGTGAATACATTGGCGATTTACCTACTGAAATGATATTGCATTTTTTCAAATCATTCAGCGATGCCGCGAAAATGAATCTGAATATAAAAGCTGAAGGTGATAACGAACATCACAAAATTGAAGGAATTTTTAAAGCGTTTGCCAAATCAATTAAAATGGCTGTAAAACGTGATATTTATCAATATGAATTGCCGAGTACAAAAGGCATTCTCTAATTTAGATTTACACACAAAATGAGATTTTCTCCTCGAAATATATTTCTTACATGTAGTTTTATCATTCTTGGTCAGGGAGTTTTTGCCCAACCACCCGTTACCGAACGTCCACGTTTGGTAATTGGCATTATGATTGACGGATTGCAGCAAAAACATTTGGATCTGTTGTGGAACTACCTCGACCCCAATGGTTTTAAACGGATTATTGAACATGGTGCAAATTGTAGGAATGTATCATATAATATTGTTTCAACAGGAAATGCCGCAGATATTGCCAATGTAATGACAGGAACCACGCCATATTACAATGGAATTGCCGGAACAAATTATTTTAAAAGGTCAGACCGCGAGATTCATTCTATTTTGGATGATGAAAACCAGCTTGGAATTGGAACAAAAATGACAGTTTCGGCTCATAATCTGCTTTCAAGCACACTTTTAGACGAATTAATGCTTGCGTATCCCAATAAATCAAAAAGTTATGTCGTTGCAATAAATCCGGAAGATGCTATCATGCTGGGTGGACATACAGCTAAAAGCGTGGCATGGATTGATGACGTGAACATGAAATGGGTTACCACAGGTTATTATGAAGACGGGCTGTCTCGCTGGGCTGATGAAATGAATACAAATGGTACTTTTACGAATTATCTTGCCAGAATATGGGGTCCTTTATTCAGCATTAACACCTATTTTTCCAAGCCGCATAAAGAAGACAAAAAGTGGGGATTCATGTATGATCCTACTGCAAAAAGAACTAAAAACTCTTCGGTTTCGATTCTTAAAACAACTCCATCAGCAAACGGTTTAGTTGCTGAACTTGGTTTGAAAATAATAAACGAAGAAAAACTGGGAATGGATAATTCGCCGGATATGTTGATGTTACAATTCACTGTACGAACTCCGGATGAAAAAACCTTTGCGTTACAATCGGCCGAAAAGGAAGATATGTATTACCGATTAGACAAGGATATTCAGAATTTGCTGCAAAAAATTGATATCAAAATAGGGTTGGATAAAACATTGATTTTCATGTTTGCGAACCAAACCGGAGTTCATTCACCGGCAGAACTTGGAATTAATAAAATTCCTGCCGGCTATTTTAATGCCAAACGATCCATTGCTCTTTTAAGTACCTATTTGATGGCTATTTACGGTCAGGAACGCTGGATTGACGGGTATTATGGAAAGAATATATTTTTAAATAAATCGAAAATAGAAGAGAAAAAAATCAGTTTCAGGGAAATGCAGCAAACTGTTGCTGATTTTTTAATGGAATTCGAAGGTATTCAGGCTGCTTTTCCGGCATCGCAGATTTTAAATATGAGCGGAAATGACGATACACAAATGGCCCGTATCCGGAATTCAACTAATAAAAACAATGCCGGCGATGTGATTATCACATTATTACCGGGTTGGATTGAAGTGGATGACAAAAATATACCGGTTGGCGAATCAAATGCAATTGTTTCGTACACACCACTTTATTTTTATGGTTGGCAAATCAAACCTCAGAAAGTTGAAGCTTCGTATCAGACAACTGACATTGCTCCCACTCTTTCGAGAATATTAAATATTCCAGTGCCTAATGCTGCCATCGGAAAACCAATAGAAGAATTGCTTAAATAAACAATTTTTTGATAATAAATCGCTTTCTAATTGTAAATCAGTAAATTTTGAACGAAATGACCTATAATTTTGATGAAATAATTGACAGAAAAAACACAGATTCAATAAAACTTGAACGTTGCAAAGCACTTTTTGGAACCGAAGATGTACTCCCGTTGTGGGTTGCCGATATGGATTTTCGCACCCCTGACTTTATTCTTGATGCAATTAAAAAGCGAATGGAACATCCTATTCTTGGCTATAGCATGCCGCCAAGGAATTTCTTTCCATTACTTATCGAATGGATTAAAGAACATCACAACTGGGATGTGAAACGCGAGTGGATTGGTTTTTTGCCGGGTATAGTTCCTGGATTATCCTTTGCCGTACAATGTTTTACAACTCCCGGAGATGAAATCATTGTTCAACCACCGGTTTATTATCCGTTTTTTCACGTCATTGAAAAAAACCATCGCACGGCGATTTATAATCAGCTTAAAGAGGCTAATGGAAAATATGAAATGGATTTTGAAGATCTGGAATCAAAAATTTCACCCAAAACAAAGATGTTTATTTTGTGTAATCCGCATAATCCGGGGGGAAAAGTGTGGAGTAAAGAAACCTTAAAACGTTTGGATGATATTTGTTTGAAAAATAATATCTTGGTCATTTCAGATGAAATTCATGCTGATATGGTTTTTTCTGATTATACTCACACGCCTTATGCAACAGTTTCAGAATCAGCTGCCAATAATTCTGCCACTTTTATGGCTCCGAGCAAAGTTTTCAACATGCCGGGTTTAATCAGCTCTTCTTTTATTATTCCAAATAAAGAATTAAGAAACAAATTTGTTGATTTTCTTGATGCTTCTGAAATGGCAGGAGGGAATATTTTTGCTTATGCTGCAACGGTGGCAGCTTACGAAAAAGGTGAAGAATGGCGCATCCAAATGCTTGATTATGTGCAAAAAAATATTGATTTTGTAAGTAATTTTCTGAAAACAAATATTCCTGAGATTCAACCAATGATTCCCGAAGCATCTTTCTTAGTTTGGCTCGATTGCACAAAACTGGGAATGGAAACTGAAGATTTATTCCGTTTCTTTGTTCAGAAAGTTGGTTTGGGTTTAAATAAAGGAACCATTTTCGGTCCGGGCGGCGAATCGCACTTACGCTTAAATGTAGCTTGCCCCAGAAGTGTTCTTGAGAAAGCAATGAAACAACTTGAAGCAGCAGTAAGCGGTAAGCTTTAAACTGTAAACTGCAGATTAATTGATATTTATTTTCGAACAAATTAACCAGTCAACCAATTAACCAACACCATGGATGTAAAAATTGAATCCTCCTGGAAGCAGGCTTTGCAGCCGGAGTTCGACAAAGATTATTTTATTAAGTTGACGGATTTTGTCAGGAATGAATATAAAACCAGATTGACTTTTCCACCGGCTTCGCTCATTTTCAATGCCTTTGACCAATGTCCGTTAAACAACGTGAAAGTAGTCATTATCGGCCAGGATCCGTATCATGGTGACGGTCAGGCACACGGTTTATGTTTTTCGGTGAATGATGGAGTCGCATTTCCTCCTTCATTACTAAATATTTTTAAGGAAATTGAACGTGATTTGGGAAAATCAATGCCAATAAGCGGAAATCTGATTCGATGGGCTCAGCAAGGGGTTTTGTTACTCAATGCCACGTTGACCGTTCAGGCGCATATGGCCGGTTCACATCAGAATCGTGGTTGGGAAACCTTTACAGATGCAGTAATTCACAAATTAGCAGCAGAAAAAGAACATTTGGTTTTTATGCTTTGGGGATCGTATGCGCAGCGGAAAGGTGAATTTATTGATTCAAGAAGACATTTAATTCTGAAATCCGTGCATCCTTCGCCCCTTTCGGCCTATCGTGGATTTATAGGGAATAATCATTTTTCGTTGGCAAATCAATATTTGAAAAACAACGAAAAAAAAGAAATAGATTGGTAAGAAATAGTCAGAAAAAATTCGGTTTCAATATTCCAGCTCTCCTCCACCTTCACGAATAATAATGGGGTCATCTTCAGTGCAGTCTACTATAGTTGAGTGCATTAAACCACCAAAGCCGCCATCAACAACCAAGTCAACCTGATGTCCGTATTTTTCTTCAATTAATTCGGGATCGGTAATATATTCGGTCGTTTTTTCGTCAGTAAAAATAGAGCTTGTCATCAATGGATTGCCCAATTCCCTGACAATTTCGAGAGCAATAGGATTATCCGGCATACGAATACCAACTGTTTTTTTGTTTTTGAAAAGTTTGGGAAGTTTGCTACTGCCATTCAGAATAAAAGTAAACGGTCCCGGCAGATTTTTTTTCATCAGTTTAAAAGCCACATCGTCCATTTTGGCAAATTCACTTATCTGACTCATTTCGTGACAGATGAATGACAGATTTGCTTTTCTTAAATCGTGTTCTTTTAGTTTGGCAATAAACTCCACTCCTGCCGAATTAAAAATATCACAACCAAAAGCATACACACCATCCGTGGGGAAAATAATAATTCCTTTATTCCTCAACACTTCTGTCACACGACGAATATCGGAAGGATTCGGGTTCGTATCGTAGATTTTGATTAGCAATTTTCAAACAGTTAATTGATTTATTCGATTGCAAATGTACAAAAAAATCCTGTAATCAAAGTTTACAGGATTTTTCAAATATTCTTGAATTAATCAATTAATTTCAAAAAGCATCAATAATTGCCTTGAAGTCAGCAACTTTCAATGAAGCACCACCAATCAAACCACCGTCGATATCCGGTTGAGCGAACAATTCAGGAGCATTCTTAGCATTACAGCTACCACCGTAAAGAATTGAAGTTCCTTCAGCGATATCTTGTCCGAATTTTTCAGCAATTGCAGTACGGATAAATGCCAATGTATCCTGAGCTTGTTCGGTAGAAGCGGTTACACCGGTTCCGATTGCCCAGATTGGTTCGTATGCGATAACGATTTTCTTGAAGTCATCAGCGCTCAGGTTGAATATCGTTTCGTCCAACTGGTTTTTCACGAAAGCATTTTGTTCGTTAGCGTTACGAACATCCAATGCTTCACCACAGCAATATATTGGAGTCAGACCATTGGCCAAAGCCAAAGCAACTTTTTCATTTAATAAAGCACTGGTTTCGCCATAATATTCGCGGCGTTCGGAGTGGCCAAGAATTACATATTCAGCACCGGTGGATTTTACCATAGCAGCACTGATTTCGCCAGTATAAGCACCTGATTCTTTGTTTGCACAGTTTTGAGCAGCAACGCCGATAACTTTTGTATCAACTGCAGCAGCTACGCTTGCAAGGTGAATAAACGGAGTTCCGATAACTACATCACAATTAAGCGTTGCACCGGCCAAAGCTTCGTTCAATTCAGTAGCCAATGCCAACCCTTCCTGAAGGGTTTTGTTCATTTTCCAGTTTCCTGCAACAATGTTCTTTCTCATCTTTTTTATAAATTATATAGTTTGAAAATTAAAAATTCACTTAGGATCTTATTATTAGTATTTATACTCAGTACTCCAATTTTTGTAAATGAAAGAAATACCTCGTATCGAAATTTCAACAGACAATGGTTCTGTATTCAAATAACGCCCAACTGATGTTTGTTGAAGATTTGAACTGGAAGTTGAATCTTTTGCGATTGTTTCTATAGCACCTGCTCTGAAAAAAACTTTATCAATAGAATGTAACAATGGTTCGGTAATCTTATAATCAAGAGTAATGTCTTGTACAAAACTCCCTAAAAGCAATCGGGAATTACCGGTAAGCGTATAATGAGCTTTTTTATAATAAGCCGGAGACACCGTATCAGCACAACTAATATTCAACTGTGGTTGATCAATATTCCACTCTTTGAAATGTAAATCTGTAGATGTGATTTTCCACTTGTTTTTTTGAATGCACTTTACACGGATTGAATCATATTGAAATTTGGAATTTACAATAAAAAACTCCTCACCCGAATTAAACATTGATTGTGTCGGAGCAAAATCGACACAAAGTGAGTCAGAATAATTCAACCTGAAATAATACTTATTCTGATTAACCCTGATTCCATATTCAGAATTATTTTTCAGATATAAAAATTTTAATTGATCCGGTGTACGTATATAGCTATCCAGAAACAACATAATATCAAATATTTCAGTTTGTCGCTTAATATCGGTCTCTGCTTCTCTGAACATTTGCATTCCACCTTTTGTCAACTCCGATTTACTTTCAGGTTCACGAATAACACATGAACTCATCAGTGCAAGCACTAAGCCAAAAGAGATTATAATCTGTCTAGTTTTCATGATTATTTTTCTTTTGAGGTACACTTAAACGATATCCTAATCCGATATTAAACTCTCCCTGACTTCCCAAAGTGAGCAAATCCGTAAATCCATAAATTTTATTTCCCAGCGTGAATCCAATCAAAGTAATCTGACCTGCAATGCTATTGTAAGATTTAGTGGTGCTTATATCACGCAAAAAATCACGGTTCGTCACAAGACGTTGTCCAACACCAAAGGATGAATACATATTAAAATTATTCCGTCGAAGCCAGGTAAAACGAACGGTTGGATAAATTGAAAAATGCTGTGTGAAATTATTGCCGACATTAGCATCGGTAACACCATCAAAATAATTATTGTAATAAGCCAGATAATTAGCCACTACTCCAACTCCAAACCAGCTGTTTGCCTGATAAATATATTCAAGAAACCAGGAATTAGTGGTGTAACGTGCACCGGAATAATAATCTTTGATAGTAAAATCGATAGGTGGTTCAAATAAGTCCCAATCAAACAGCGTAAAATTCAAATTAGCAGCTTCAAAAGTTTTCGCCCCCACACCAAAACGAAAATCATGCTCCGGAATAAACGTTGGATGTGGAGCAGGGTATTGCTGGGCACTTAGCAGTGCTGCAAAACCAATAGCCATTATCAATGTGATTCTCTTTTTCATTCGGTTGTTGTTTAAAAAATCTACTCAAAATCTCTCCAGTTCCATTTCTTTAAAATAGTTCCTTTTTTTATCAAAACCAAACCAGGATTTGCACGGATAATCGTTTTCAACGTAGTTGGATCCGTCTTACAAAACGGATATGTTACTCCGGTTTTCTGAATAAATTCCTGTATATCTGCATCGGAAGAGCCGGTCAATGTATAGAATTTAATTCCTGAACTCTTTATTTTTTGATATATCTTTTCTGCCTTCAAAGCTCCTTCCTGCGAAGTTTTACTCAAATCGTACATCGTCACCAGATAAGTATAATTCGGATTATAAAGCACATCTTCAGTAATATCTTCAAATTGAGCATTTACAATGGAAAAATCATGGATTTTTGCTTTAGTTCCCTGTGAAATCAAAATCGTTTTCTGGTCAATAAACTTCCACGTTGAATCTCCTTTCGGATAATTTTCCAGCGTAAATTCTTTTTGCACACCATTCTTTTTATAAATGAATGTAGTTTGATATTTATCAGTAGATGCATTTTCAGGAACCACCATTGCATTTGGAATATTTACGCCAACCTTATACGGTAAAAAATCAATGAGCGGCAAATGTCGGTAGCAATATGCCGACAAACCGAGTGCAAGTACGACAAAGATTCCAAGTGCAATTTGTTGAGCATTTCTTTTAAAAATCGGTTTGAATTTTTCCTGAAAGACAAGAATCAGTATAACAAATATGTCCAAAACTACATTTTTAATGAAAGTAGCCCAATTACTTATCACCAATGCATCACCAAAGCAACCGCAATCGGTTACCAAATCTTTTTTAAGTGCAATGTAAAGAGTGAGTGGAGTCATTACCACCATAAAAGCCAGTGCAGCAATGGTGGCTGAACGAATTTGAACTCTGAATAACAAACTCAGACCAATAACCAGTTCTATTGTTGAAAGCAGGATAGCTAATGGGAACGAAATATTCGTAAAAGTCTCGAAAATCCCACCGAAAGCACGGAAATAATCATCGAACTTATAGGTTGAACCAAGGGGATCAATGGCTTTGACAAAACCGGAGAAAATAAACACACAACCTAATAAAACCAGGCATATTTGCAATAAAACAGCTACTACTTTTTGGATTGTTGTGCTCTTTTTCAATTCGACAGATTCATTTTTCATAGTAAATATTATTCTGAATGAGTTGTTCAGGTTTATATGTTTGCTTCCTGCATTTTAATCAAACCAAAAACAGCATAGTTAATCATATCAAAATAATTAGCATCGATTCCTTCGGAAATTAATGTTTGTCCCTGATTATCTTCAATTTGTTTCGTGCGGTAAATTTTCATCAGAATCAAATCGGTATACGATTCCATGCGCATGGTTCGCCAGGCTTCGTCATAATCATGGTTTTTATCCATCATCAACTTTTTGGCTTCCGATAGATATTTTGAATAAAGTTCTATTCCTTTATCAAAAGTCAAATCATCGGTTTCTGAATGTCCCAATTCTAACTGAATTAAGCCAATAATGCCGTAATTGACAATAGCTATTAATTCGGAACGAATTCCTTCATCCACTTTCGAAACTCCTTTAGTTTCAATACTGCGAATTCGGTTTGCTTTTATAAAAATCTGATCGGTAACGGATTGTGGACGAAGTATGCGCCATGATGAGCCGTAATCTTTCATTTTTTTTGTAAAAATATCGCGGCAAATGGCTGCAGCCTGGTCAAATTGTTGGTCGGTGTGGCTCATAATGATAAGCTGTTTTTTAAGTACACAAAGGTACGGTTTTTTGTTGAAATGAACAATTCATTTTTTAGCAATTCATCATTTCAATTTTTAAAATAAAAGCCTCTTAAATCATATAGAAAATTAAAAAAACTGATTCTGATTGCAAATTAGAATTGATTTTCCGATATTTGTAAATATAAAAGCACGCTATGAAGAATTTTCGTTTACTCTTTTTCCTTGTATTTCTTGTTTCAGTAGTGTTCTGCGAATCTCAGCAGCATGTCATTGCAACGTACTACAGCCATAAACTAAAAGGTCGTCACACGTCAGATGGCGGAAGATATCATCCTGACAGTATGACTTGCGCGCACCGGACTTATCCCTTTGGAACATATCTGAAAGTTCGCAATCCAAAAAATGATCGTGAAGTTATTGTAAAAGTCACTGACCGCGGTCCGTTTCAAAAAAAACTTTCCATTGACTTATCTTATTCTGCGGCCAAAATACTCGATATTGTCAGGCTCGGCATTGCTCCGGTAATAATTACGCAGATTGATTACCTTCCACCATTTATACCGCTCTATATTTCAATTCCGGTTACAGAACTTACTATTTCTCCCCGAACTATGGATAACGGCGCTCACCGGCTATTTATTTCCGGTTCAAATCCCCGATAATAACCTGTAAAACATTTTTTATAAGATGCACTTGATTAATTATTAAACAATTATTCGGGGAGCAAATTATTTTAAGAAAACTTAGAATAAAACATTGTAAAAATAAAATTTATTTCTCATCTTTGTACACAAAGAAAATAACAAATATTCTATAAATTTTATAGAATAAAAATCATTCAATTAGTCATCAACATCATGTTTAAAAAACCATTATTCCTTTTAGCACTATTGCAGTTCGCTTTTTTGAATGTCGCATTTGCAGGCAACGTAGAAGATTATAAAAAAGGCTGGGACGCATTTTCAAGCAACAACCGTGTTGAAGCGCGCAAGTATTTTAATCTGGCAGTTACCAATCCCGAATCGAAAGCCGATGCTTTACTCAGTCTGAGTTTACTGGACTGGAACGAATTCAAAATGGATGCAGCATTCGAAGATTTTCGTCAATTCTACACTGTAAGTCCGAATCCATATCCTTATTTATATTCGATGAGCGGACTTCCATTCATGTTCGAATCTGATAATGTATTGCCTCAGAATAAACTTGATTTTTTTGAGAAAATTGTGACAGATCCTAAAATGAATGGAACTCTGAAAGCTATGATTTATGAAAGACTCGGCTCGCACTACGATAATATCAATAATTTGAGAAAATCAAGAGCATGTTATGATAAAATAGGTTCCATCAATAACTGGCAGGTTCTGGGAACATTTGATAATACCTCCGGAAGTGGTTTTTCAAAAGATTGGGGTGCAGTAGCAAAACCGCAAACAACCGATATCTTTCAAAATAAAGTGGATGCAGCTGTGAAATGGTATACACCAAGTTGCAACAAAGCCAATCACTGGTTTTATTTCAACTATTATTTTTATCTGAATAATACCATCATGTATGCTCAATCATTCGTAACAAGTCCGGTTGAGCAAGAAGTTTACCTGCGTGCCGGAACATCCGGTTCCCTCAAAATCTGGGTAAACGATGCGCTTATATCAACGGTTTCGGAAGAACGGAATTGTGATCTGGATATTTACGGATACAAAATCAAATTGAATAAAGGTGCCAACCGGTTGTTGGTTCAGATTGGACAAAGCGAAATTACAGAAGCTAATTTTCTGATTCGTCTAACGGATGCAAATGGAAATCCTGTACCGGAAATCACAAACACAGCAACTTATACCGATTATGTAAAATCGACTGCCTTACCAACAAATGAAATGTTACCGTTTTTTGCCGAAGAATTTCATGCTAAAAACGTGAAAGATTTTCCGGAAAATCCTTTATACGCTGCAATATTGGCAGAAACTTACCTTCGCAATGACAAAGCCTACGAAGCAACCAAAGTATTGAAAAGTCTGGAAGCATTATCTCCAAAATCTACTTTTAATTCGTATCGGTTGGCTGAAGCGTTCACCCGTGCCAAAAATCAAACCGATTACGACAAAGAAATGGAGAATATAAAATTAAACGATCCGAATTCGTTTTTTGGTTTGCAGGAAGCCTATAATGAAGCAATGAAGTCTGAAAAGTTTTCGGATGCTCTTGATATTTCCAAAAAAGCGAAAGAATTATACGGTGTGAACAAAACCACTGAAGATTGGGACATGAATATTGCATCGCATCAAAAACGCTATCAGGATGTGATTCAGATGGCTATTGACCTTTACAAAAAATATCCTGAAAATCAGGAATACATGAATCTGAATTATCTTATTGAAAAAAATGTTTCCAAAAATGCCACTTCTGCCCTGGCTGTAGTTGAGAATTATTGTCGAAAATATTTCGATACCGACGCATTGGAAACACTATCGAAAATATATATTGAACAGGGAAATCAGGATAAAGGCATTCAGATTTTAAAACAACGGATTGACAGATTGCCATATGCATTCGGTTATCTTGATAATCTGACCAATGAACTTTTCCGCATGCAACGGTATAAAGACGCTCTTGCCGTAACCGATAAAATGTTGGCTCTTGCGCCTTATTTACCGGGAATTTATAATGACCGGGGATATATTTACAAAAGCCTGAAAGATAATGAAAATGCAAAAGATTGTTTCAAAAAATCTATTTATTATGGCCCTACAACTTACGATTCACGTTCACAATTACGGTTGCTGGAAGATAAAAAGGAACTAAGCGAACTCTTTCCTAAAAGTGATCTTGCCGATTTGATTTCAAAAGCTCCATCAGCTAAAGATTATCCTCAAGACAATTCAATCATTCTTTTAAACGAATACCAATTAGTGATTTATCCCGAAGCGGCTAAAGAATACCGTTACGAAATTGCCGCTAAAATATTCAATCAATCCGGAATTGAAAGTTGGAAACAATACAGTATCAGTTACAATAGCAACAATCAGAAATTGATTATTGACAAGGCTGAAGTTATAAAATCAAACGGAACCAAGGTAAAAGCCGAAACTGACAACGACAATAATGTCGTGTTTACAAACCTGGAAGTGAATGACGTGCTTCATTTAGACTATCGTATTCAGGATTTTTCGACAGGCAAACTTGCCAAACATTTTTACGACCATTTCTTATTGCAATATGGTATTCCTTCCATTATTAACCGGTATAGCATTCTTATTCCGAAAGATAAAACGTTTCAGTACAAAGTTGCCAACGGAACCCTGGAACCAAAAATAACCGATGTGGAAGACATGAAACTTTATCAGTGGGAAATGACAAATCAACCGGCTGTAAAATCAGAGCCTTACATGAGTTCGCTGGTGGATGTTGCTCCTACACTTTATATCAGCAGCGTTCCGGATTGGAAATTTGTAAGCGATTGGTATAAAGACCTTACAACCAGCAAATTTAATTCTGATTTTGTTCTGAAAGAAACAGTATCCAATTTACTGAAAGGCAAAGAAAATATCAGCGAACTGGAAAAAGCAAAGCTGTTTTATAATTATATTCTGGAAAATATAACCTATTCCGATGTTTCATTTCTTCACAGTAATTTCATTCCGCAAAAAGCATCCCGAACCATTACCACGCGTTTAGGCGATTGTAAAGATGTTTCCACGCTGTTTGTTGCTCTTTGCAAAGAAGCGGGCATAAAAGCCAATCTGGTTCTTATTTCCACACGGAATAACGGAAATAACACCATGCTTCTTCCGGCCATTGATTTTAATCACTGTATTGCACAGCTCAATTTAGACAACAAATCGTATTACCTGGAACTAACCGACAATACATTGCCCTTTGGTGCAGCCATGGAGGTTGATCTGAATTCTGAAATTTTGCCAATTCCAAT
>Ga0302215_10000786_pt1 | contig 23265 bp, 23 predicted proteins | sample II_Fen_N3_1_FD_194580 | JGI IMG/M metagenome (GOLD analysis project Ga0302215, IMG submission 194580) | Peat permafrost microbial communities from Stordalen Mire near Abisko, Sweden - II_Fen_N3_1 | ecosystem: Environmental > Terrestrial > Soil > Wetlands > Permafrost | place: Sweden: Abisko... | reverse complement strand
TCTAAATTCTCATTCAGATTACTCCGGTATTTTGTAAGCATTTTTTCAATCTCCGGATCTTTATTTTGACCCATGAGAAAAATGTTGCAAGACAAGCAAAATATTATCAAATATTTCATCATAAAAGTAAATATACCATATTTATGGTATAGTGTGCAAAAGGTAATAAGAATATATTTGTTATACTAAAACCTTACGATATGTTGAAAAGTCTCATGTTTTTTTTATTCGGATGTTCATTATATTTTGGACAAAATAATGTGTCATCGGTGTCTATTGCAGAAGGTGACGGTACGAAGACAACAAGTACCAGTGGGCAAGGAAGCGGATCGGGAAATAATATGCCAAATTTAGTTGTGGTACAGGACGGAGGCAGTTTGAAATTGTTTTTATCTCGTTCAGAGGCAAAGTTTAATAGTTTTTCTCTGTATGGTACATCTGGAATGGTGATTGCGGATGATCAGAAAATCCGCCCGACAAATTCTTATTCTGTTGATATATCTAATTTAAAACCTGGCAATTATTATATTTCTGTTGAAGTTGTAACGCCAATGTATATTAGTATATCTCAGCAATTTATTAAGTTATAATTATTTATAGCTGACGATAAATAGCAAAAACACAAATGCCAATATAATATTTATTTAGTAAAAGTTATTTACTAAATACACCAAAAACAAATCATGAAAGCGTAATCCGAAAAGCTTAAAAAAAGAGTAGGAAAAATTAAAACAATTATTATGAAAAATTTAAAAAAAATCTCAAGAGAAAATTTGAAATCTATTACTGGAGGATGGTATGACTGCGGTGGTCCGTTTCCGCCAGCAATTTGTAAGTGTAAAAGAGGAGAGCAACTATGTAATGGTGTTTGTATTCCGATCAATCAAATGTGTGCAATCATAAATAATCCTGAATAATGAAAAATTTAAAGAAGCTGTCAAAAGAAAATTTAAAATTAATCAGAGGCGGAATAATAAAGTGTTGTACAACCTATCCCCCATCATTGGCAAGATGTTGTAATACCCCATCTAGTATGAGTTGTCCACCACCATGGGTAGAAGGTAGTTTTCCTAGTGGATGTTAACATCAAATTAAATAACGAAATATGAAAAATCTAAAAAAATTATCGAGATCAGAATTAAGATCTTTAAATGGAGGGATTCAAACTTGTTATCAAGATTGCCCAGTAGGATATCATAAATGCTGCATTCCACGTCAGGCTTATTATTGTGCTCCTGCTGGTAGTAAATGTGGTGCCACAGGTGGTCCCGGAAATCCCGGTGAACCAATGAAAGACTAATTAAATAAAAGTGAATTCATGAAAAATCTAAAAAATTTATCAAGAGAAGGTTTAAAAGCAATCAAGGGTGGTTATAAGTATTGTGATACAGCTGCAGATTGCGGTCCAGGATTTTGTTGTTCATTAGATTCCAATAATGGAAAAGGATGTAGAACAATGTCTGGAGCTGGTGGAACAGGATCTAACGCTTACTATTGTAATGTGGATTAAATTTTAAGCTATTTATTATGAAAAATCTTAAGAAATTATCAAGAGAAGAATTAAGATCTTTGAGTGGAGGAATAATGCAATGCTCACCAAGAGGATGTTGTAATTACGTTAGAAACCAACAACTTGCTCCACCGTGTTGCAATAGTATAATTCCGCTTTGTCCTGCAACTTATCCAGTGTAATCAAATGTTTTTTAATTGATTCCATGGTCTTACTAATCTAAGCCCAGTCTAAAGTGATAAAAGATGCACTTAGGCTGGGTATTTTTAATTTTTTACAATATTTGTAAGCCTTTAGGATAGAATTTTATTTCTTATATAGTAGATTTAAATTGTTTTTAATATCTTCATCAAATAATTATACACCAAATCAACATATGAATTTCGATAAACTCATAGACCATTTTAAACTCGACAAACAGGAATTTTATTTCCAATTTAATTCTCATCCCAACTATCCTTCCGCATTGGCTTTCAGTGATACTCTCAATTTTTTGGGATTAAAAAATGACGCTTACGAATTAGACAAAGAATATTGGGGCGAGTTGCCGGAAGAATATATGGCTTTGGTGGATAATTCGTTTTCTTTGGTCAAAAAGAAAGGAAATGATTTTACGATCTATTCCGATAAAGTAAAAACTCTGAATAAAGAGGAACTTTACAAAAATTCCGGAGATTTTGTGCTACTTTTTGAGAAAACTGAGAATGTAAAAACAAAATCTTTTTTCAATTTTAAACCGATCATTTATTTAGTTTTCGGGATTATTATTCTATATTCTTTTCTGCAGTTTGCTTGGTACGAAAGTATTTTCAACATCTTGTCGTTGATTGGAGTTTATATTTCGTTAGAACTTTTCAATCAAAAGTTTGGTCAGGAATCAGCTGTTGTCAGTAATATTTGTAGAGGTGCTGCGAATAGTTCTACTCAAAGTTCATGTTCAAAAATTTTTTCTTCGGATAAAACTGATATTTTAGGATTAAAACTTTCAGATTTTAGCTTGATTTATTTCTTGGGAATTACATTTGTCGGTCTTCTTTTTCCTCAATCGCAAAGCATTTTAAGAATTACTTCAATAATTTCGATTCTGGTGATTCTTTATTCTTTTTATGTTCAGGCTTTTGTTGAAAAATCACTTTGCAGAGTTTGTCTGGTGATTATTTTTGTTTTGTTGGCTCAGATTGCAATCAGTTCGTTCTATTTCAATTGGGGATTAAATTTGCCTGTTGTTTTTACAAGTGTCATATTATTCATTTCTCTATTTTTCACGGCTGCGTTTTTAAACAATCTGATGAATCAAAAAGAAGAACTTAAAAAGTCTAATGCAAAAAACCTTAGATTCAAAAGAAATTACGACTTGTTCAAAAGAGAACTTACAGATAAAGAAAAAATTGAGTTTACAGATCAACAGACATTTTTCTTAGGAAACAGAGATGCGAAACTTCATATTTCTGTCGTATCCAATCCCTATTGCGGTTTCTGTAAAGATGCTCATAAGATTGTAGAAGATTTATTGTTGCAATATCCTGATGAAATATCTGCACAGATGAGGTTCAATTATTCAAATGAAAGAGCTGATGAAAAGTACACTCAGCTTATGTCAGATTTTTTGAATATTTATAAAAACAAATCACAGAAAGAATTTTTAAAAACTGTTGATATTTGGTTCAAAAATAAAGATGAGGGTGAAATAAGGAGAAAATCCGGAACAGAAAATCCGGAAGATCTTACAGAGATTATTCAGATGACGAAAGAAAACAGTTCTGCCGGAATAACTTTTACACCGGTCTTTATCATTAATGGTTATCAGTTTCCGGATAAATATGATCGTGAAGATATTCATTATTTTATTAGTGAATTGATTGAAGATGAAGATTTTCTTTCCTGATTATTTTCATTTAAATAAAATTGTTTAATTTTAAATTGATTAAAAGCGAGATCCGAAAAGCTTAAAAAGAGTAGGAAACACCAAAATCAATTTTTATGAAAAATCTAAAAAAAATCAACCGACAGGAAATGAAAACCATTCAGGGTGGTCTTACCTGCAAAGGAGGACAACTTTGCTTCATTGACGGAAAATGGAAATGCACCGCTTACGACGGATGCGGTGGCGGAAACCAGCCATAACTTAATCATCAAATCAAACTAAATTACAGTATTATGAAAAATTTAAAAAAAGTATCAAGAAATCAGATGAAAGACATTAACGGTGGAGCTTCGGGTTGTTCTCAAGCATGTTGTCCTCCTCCGGGAATAAAAAGGTGTCCCAATATTTATTGTTTTGCACCATGTCCAGTAGAATCTTAAAATTTAGAGTATGAAAAATTTAAAAAAGTTAGCAAGAAACGAAATGAAAAACATCTTGGGAGCAGGACCAATCGTCGGTTGCTCTACGGCTTGTTGTCCTACAGATGGCAGACCAAGATGTCCGAAAATTTACTGTCCGGCTGTTGTTTGTCCGCAGTATGTTTAGATTTGAATAATTTTTTCTAAAAAAGATAATAGTTTTAAAAAAATCCCTTATATTTGATTTATAGCGTATTCCGAAAAGCTAATAGAGTAGGAAAAATAAAAAATCATTTATAATGAAAAATTTAAAAAAATTATCGAGAGAAAATCTGAAATCAGTAAAAGGAGGTGTTAAGCAAGGATGTCCAGGTCCAAAATCACCTTATTACAATCCTTATGCTTCACAAGATCAATGTGAAAGTGCGACAGGAAAAACTTGTACTTATTCAGAAGAAAGCTACTGTTTCCCTGCGGGGTGGAGTGCAGATTTATTTTAATTCTTTTAGAGTAAGAAATTTTATAAATAAATTCTTAAAAAATCAAAGTATTATGAAAAATTTAAAAAAGTTATCAAGAGAAAATCTTAAAAGTGTAAAAGGAGGAATCACTCCAGAATGTGCCGAAGCACAAAGATCTGCTGTAAAATGTTATTTTTCAAATAGTGAATGCATTAATGATCCTTATTCAGAAGGCATTTGTATGCGTTTTTGCAACAAATATTGTTATTAAGTAGCATCTGAGAATATATCTGATATAGAAAAATTGTCGTCGTCAATGACGACAATTTGTTTTAAAAAAAATAAACACAATTAATTGGCAAAAAAATTCCCAAATTACATACAACCCGATTCCAAAGACTGCGGACCAACATGTCTCAGAATAGTCAGCAAATACTACAAAAAAAGTATTTCATTACAACAGATCCGTAACCTCTCAGAAACAACAAGAGAAGGAAGCAGTTTGCTGGGTTTGAGCGATGCCGCTGAAGATTTGGGCTTCCGTTCTTTAGGAGTGCAAATCGATTTTAAAACCCTTGCTGAAGAGGTTCCTTTTCCGTGCATTGTTCATTGGAACAAAAATCATTTTGTTGTTGTATACAAAATCGATAAAAAAAATCTGGTCTATGTTTCAGATCCCAGTTATGGACTAATAACTTACACAAGAGAAGAATTTATCAAACGATGGATTGGCGAAAATGCCAACGAAAACACAGAAGAAGGAATTGTTTTAATTCTCGAAACTACTCCAGCATTTTTCCAGACCGAATTTGATGATCACGAAAGTAAGGCAAGTTTTTCTTTTCTCTCGAAATATTTACTGAAATATAAATCGTTAATTGTTCAGTTAGCAGTTGGTTTATTAGCAGGAAGTTTACTGTCGCTTATTTTACCTTTCCTTACTCAAAGTATTGTGGATGTGGGTATTCAGAATCAGGATCTGAATTTTATTTATTTGGTTCTCCTCGCTCAAATCATGCTTTTTCTTGGCAGAATGGGAATTGAAGTGATCCGAAGCTGGATTTTACTTCACCTTTCCACTAGAATCAACATTTCGATTATCTCAGATTTCTTTATTAAATTAATGAAACTTCCCATCAGTTTCTTCGATACGAGAATGACCGGAGATATCATGCAGAGAATCAATGACCATCACAGAATTGAGCAGCTTCTGACCAATTCTTCTTTGAATACCTTGTTTTCACTCGTCAATTTGATCATTTTCAGTATCGTTTTGCTGTTTTATGATTACAGATTATTTGTTGTTTATCTTGTCGGAGCGGTTTTATACATTGCATGGATTACTTTTTTCCTCGGCAAAAGAAAAGAACTCGATTATAAAAGATTTTCACAGGTTTCTCAGGAACAGAGCAAAGTCATTGAGTTGATCAACGGAATGCAGGAAATCAAAATGCACAATGCAGAAAAACAGAAACGTTGGGATTGGGAGTTTTTGCAGGTAAAATTATTCAAACTCAGAATTAAATCTTTGTCTTTAGAACAATGGCAATCCGTAGGTGGAAATTTCATCAACCAGATGAAAGATATTTTGGTGAGTTTTCTTTCTGCGAAATTGGTTTTGGAAGGAAACCTTACTTTAGGGATGATGCTTTCCGTGCAGTACATTATCGGACAGTTAAATAGCCCTCTTTTACAATTGATTGATTTTATAAAGCAAACTCAGGATGCCAAAATTTCTTTGGAAAGATTGGGCGAAATTCACGATAAAGAGGATGAAGAAAATAAGGACGAACAATACGCCACCGAAGTTCCGGAAAAAGATATCGAAATCAGCAATATGTCTTTCAGATATATTGGTTCGGATGTTCCTGTTTTTGAGAGTTTAAGCTTAAATATTCCGTACCAAAAAACAACGGCTATTGTCGGAGCCAGCGGAAGCGGAAAAACGACGCTTTTAAAATTATTAATGAAATTTTATGAACCCAATGAGGGCGAAATAAAAATCGGGAATACTCAGATGAAAAATATTTCGCCTAGATTCTGGAGAGATCAGTGTGGCGTTGTGATGCAGGAAGGATATGTTTTTAATGATACGATTGCCAATAATATTGCTGTAGGCGAAGATTATGTAGATAAAGCAAAATTGAGAAAAGCAGTCGAAATTGCCAATATCAAAGAGTTTATTGAGGGATTACCGTTAAGCTACAACACGAAAATTGGAAATGAAGGACTTGGCGTGAGTGGTGGACAAAAACAAAGACTTTTCATTGCGAGAGCTGTGTACAAATCTCCGGAATATATTTTCTTCGATGAAGCAACAAGTGCTTTGGATGCCAATAATGAGAAGGTAATCATGGAAAACCTGGAGCAGTTTTTTGAAGGAAAAACAGCCATTGTAATTGCTCACAGATTGTCAACTGTAAAACATGCCGATAAAATTATTGTTTTAGACAAAGGAAAAGTGGTAGAAGAAGGAAGTCACGCAGAATTGGTTGCTTTAAAAGGTGAATATTACAGACTCGTTAAAAATCAATTAGAACTTGGAAACTAAAAAAGATTTATTAGATAATATTGAATTGCGCTCAGAAAGTGTTCAGGATATTCTCACAGAGCCGCCACATTGGATGTTCCGTTGGGGGAATACGATTATATTGATCATCTTATTAGTAATTCTTGCAATGAGTTACATCATCAAATATCCGGAATTTGTTCCGGCTCCTATTGTTGTGACCTCACAAAATCCGCCAGAGAAAATTGAGGCAAGAAGCAGTTCAAAAATTGAAAAAATATTTATAAAAGATCACCAGAAAGTAAAAAAAGGCGATGTGATGCTGGTTTTGCAGTCCACGGCGCATTATGAAGATGTTTTAAAATTGAAAAAAATAGTAGATTCTATCGCTTCAGATCAGTTGCTTTCTTTTCCTGTAAATGAAGTTTCTCATTATAAACTGGGTGAATTGCAGGGGGATTACAACAGTTTTGCCAAAGCTTTTCAGGATGAGAATTTATTTACGAGATTACAGCCTTACGCTCCGGAGAATCTTGCGGCGAATCAAAGTATTTCAGAATCAAAAAATAGAATGACTACGCTGAGACAACAGAGAAATCTTGAAGCAGCAAAAACTGAGCTCACCCGAAAAAATTATCAGAGATCACAGGAATTATTCAACCAGGGAGTAATCGCTGCGGTGGAACTTGAGGGTGAAAAACTGAAATATCTACAGGCTCAGCAAAATTTAGAAAACATCAGTATTTCCTTATCTCAAATGCAGGAAAGTATTTCAAATCTGAACAAGACAAAGAGTGGAACGGCGATCAATACAGAAAAAGATAAAATCACCTATTCTTCTCAGACTTTACAGTTATTTGAACAGCTGAGAAAATCTCTGAAACAGTGGGAACAAAGTTACCTGATCATTTCTTCTACCGATGGAATGGCAAGCTTTCAGCAGTTTTTTGGTGAAAATCAATTTGTAAAATCAGGTGATCCGATTATCTCAATTTTGCCCGATCATACAGAGCAATTGGTTGGAAGAATGTCTGTACCAACGGCAAATTCGGGGAAGATTATTCCGGGAGAAAAAGTTTTAATTAAATTAGACAATTACCGTTTTCAGGAATACGGCATCATAGAAGGAAAAGTTCAGAATATCTCCCTGATTCCTGATGATAAAGGAAATTATTATGTGGATGTTGTTTTACCTAAAGGTTTAAAAACTTCTTACAACAAAACTTTAAAGTTTGATAAGGAACTAAGAGGCAATGCTGAAATTGTAACGCAAGATTTAAGGTTGATCGAAAGGTTTTTCTATCAGATCAGGAAATTGTTGGGGTATCAAAGTTAGAAGTACGACGAAAAAACCGGACTCAATGTCCGGTTTCAAATTATTTTTTAATTAATCCCAATTCGATTAATCTCTCGTGTAAAAATTCTCCTGCAGTTGTATCTTCATACAATTTAGGATGATTTTCATCTACACAATTTTCAAGGGCATTTAGTGACATTTCGCTCACCGGATGCATGAAGAAAGGGATAGAATATCTTGAAGTTCCCCACAATTCTCTCGGCGGATTAACCACTCTGTGAATCGTAGATTTAAGCTTATTATTAGTGTGTCTAGAAAGCATATCTCCAACGTTGATCATCAATTCGTCTGGGGCTGCAATCGCATCGATCCATTCACCATTATGGTTTTGAACTTGAAGACCTTTCCCCTGAGAACCCATCAAAAGGGTAATTAAGTTGATGTCTCCATGAGCAGCAGCTCTTACAGCATCATCAGGTTCCTGAGTGATTGGTGGATAATGAATGGGTCTTAAGATAGAATTACCTTCAGCAATTTTATCATCAAAATAAAATTCATCCAAACCAAGATACAATGCTAAAGCTCTCAAAACATATTTTCCTGTTTTTTCAAGCATTTGATAAGTTTCCTTACCAACTTCATTGAACTTTGGAAGTTCGTCTACGATCACATTGTCAGGATATTGGCTTTTGTATTTTGAGTCATCCGAAACATACTGTCCGAAATGCCAAAACTCTTTCAAATCGCCTTTTTTAAATCCTTTTGCAGTTTCTTTTCCGAAACCTACATAGCCTCTTTGTCCGCCAATTCCGGGGATCTCGTACTTTTGTTTGGTTTCTGTGGGAAGTTCAAAGAAGTTTTTTACTTCTCCATAAAGATCACCTACGAGTTTATCATCAAGGAAATGGCCTTTTAAGGCAACAAAACCAATTTCTTCGTAAGCTTTTCCGATTTCATTTACAAATTTCTGTTTGCGTTCCGGGTCACCCGAAAGGAAATCACGCAGGTCTACACTAGGTATTTTATCCATTTTAGAAATTTTACGTGGGGCTAATTTACAGATTTTAGATGTATCTTAAATTAAGAAATGACACTTCTGCGAAAATTTTATTGTGATTTAATAATGTAGACTAAAAATGAATATAGTGACAACGAAAACCGTAGATAAGCATAGAATGTTTTTCCTTTTTTGATTAAATGGTTTTTCTCTTTTTGATTCAATCAGTGAAATAATAAAATTTCCCAAACTAAATCCCGGTAAAGGAATGAGATTTAGAAGACCGACAATGGTAGAGCAAAAAGCTAATAATGATATTTTTTCTTTGAAACTGCTGGTTTTCATATTAATACCACTGAGTTTTTTATAATTATTTTCGGGAATAATAAAGTGATAAGCTCCTTTAATATTGTTTTGATAACTTTTTAAAACTGCTAAAAAGCTGAACTTTTCTTTCGTTTGTTTTACTTCCTGAACCTCTCCACTTTTGTTATGTGCGATGATTTTTTCTTTGATAGCAATTCCTTCAGACTGTAGAATTTTCATTATACCTTCATCATTTATTTTTAGATTCATATAACTATTTTTCCTCTTTACTTTTATAGTAGAGTTGGAATTAAATATTATAAGATTGGTAATTTCAGAAACTTTTCTAATTGGTTGATTGTTAACCGACACAATTTTATCACCATTTTTAAAACCTAATTGCTGCATTGTTTCATTAAATTCCAAACCGTTAGTTGCATCTCTATTATTAACATAATACGCTCTCGGAGAAAGCAAATGTATTAGTAACAGGATGAGAAATGCTACGAAAAAATCTGCAAACAATCCAGATAATTTCATAATGGGATTCATTTGTTTGTTTTTTGACAGAATCCATTTTGGAAGATAATTTCCTATAAGATGAATTAGAATCGATAAAATTATCATTGTGTTTAAAGAGTTTTATTGAAATTTGGGTTATTGCGAATGTACAAAAGTTTAAGGAATCAATAAAAACCGTTAAATTTGCTTTATGAAAAAATATTCCTCCAAGAGAAGTATTCAGGTACTTGCCAATCTTTTTCAGCAATACGGAATTTTAGACGTTGTCATATCACCGGGATCACGAAATGCTCCTCTGGCGATTCATTTTTCGGAATTGGATGACTTCAACTGTTACAGTATCGTTGATGAAAGAAGTGCAGCATTTGTAGCTCTTGGAATGGCAATAAGTGAGAAAAAACCTGTTGCAATCACTTGCACTAGCGGTTCTGCGGCGGCAAATTATTATCCAGCTGTGACTGAAGCTTTTTATTCAAACATTCCGCTTTTGATCTTAACGGCTGATCGACCAACAGATTACGTGGATCTTTTTGACGGACAAACGATCCGACAGAAAGATATTTTTCATCAGCATTCTTACGGTGATTTTGAATTGTTGGAAGACAGCAAGGATAATGCAGAAGACATCAATTCAGATATCATTAAAAAAGCAATTGAGCTTTGTTTCGAAAAACAAGGTCCGGTTCATATCAATATTCCACTGGAGGAGCCATTGTATGAGTTGGTTTCAGAATTGCCAAAATTTCCAGTGGTTGAAAAAACAATTAAACATAAAGAATACGAAATTCCATCCAACTTAGTTGCAGACTGGAATACTTCACAACGTATTATGCTTTTGGTCGGGACAAGAGATTACAGTCCGGAACTTGAAAATCAGCTGACGCAATTGGTTAAAAATCATACGGTTGTGGTTTTAAGTGAAGTCAACTCAAATCTTCATCACGATAAATTTTTCAGACATATCGACCGTTATGTAACCCATTTTTCGGAGGAAGATTACAAAATGTATGCTCCAGATTTATTAATAACTGTCGGGCAAAACGTTGTGTCAAAAAGAGTAAAACAATTTTTAAGAAAAGCACATCCGAAAGCGCATTGGCATTTGGATGAAGTTTGGCAACCCGATACTTATTTTGCATTGACTCAAAAAGTTGAAGTGAAACCTGAAATATTCTTCTCTAAGTTGCTCAATTTTATCAATTTAGAACCAAAACCATATTTCAATCTTTGGGATGTTTTAAGAGATAAAAAAGATAAAAAGCATTCGGAGTTTCTGAATCTGATTGAGTTTTCTGATTTCTATTTTTTTAATAAAGCTTCGCAGAGCATTCCTGAGAATTATAATATTCATTTCAGCAACAGCTCGGCAATTCGCTATGCTCAGTTATTTGATTTTGGCAAAAGAAAAATATACTGCAACCGCGGAACCAGCGGAATCGACGGCTCAACTTCTACAGCAATGGGTTTTGCAATCAAAAACGCAAATCCAACATTATTAATTACCGGTGATTTAAGTTTCTTCTACGATATCAACGGACTTTGGAATCAGTATATTCCGCCATTTACAAGAATCATGATCTTTAATAATGGAGAAGGGAATATCTTCAAAATTATTCCGGGACCTGGAAATGCAAATCCGAATACTTTGGATGAATTTATCGCCACAAAACATCACAAAAATGCTGAGTTTTTAGCGAAACATTTCGGGTTCACCTACACAAAAGTGGAAGACGACGGCACGCTTGACCGTGTTTTGGATAATTTCTATAAGCCTGATGTTCAGCCAAAAATTATTGAAGTTTTTACTCAGGGAAAAAATAATGCAGATGTTTTGAAGGCCTATTTCAATTTTTTAAAAGAAAATTAAAAGAAATTTTAAACCATTAAGGAGAGTTAAGTCGTTAAGAAGAATTAAGAAAAAATCTGGATTTTTTAAGCAACTCACTCTTAAAGCGAAGCTAAATCTTAATATTCTAAACTCCTTAAAAAATCTTAATGGTAAAAAAACGCAGATTTATTAGGGAGTAAATTTTTGAAAATATTTTCAAGTAAATTTTAAAGGTCTAAATAATCATCACTTCCAGGCAAATTTGTGATTTTATGAATCGGATAGATGAACATATCATCAAAATCATTCATCGCATTAATAAGCTGGAAATGAGAGAACTCTTTAAGATTTTGTAAAGTGATTTCTGTTTCTTTGATCTTCTTTTGTTTTAGAAGATGCTGCCTCTGAACTCCGTTCAGAAGATAAGTGAAAGGCGTAAACCAATCTTTTCCTTTTTGGAACAGAAGGTTGGAAAATGAAGTGTCTGTGATGTGATTATTTTTTACGATAATAATTTCTTCAGCTTTCGATTTCATCTTCATTTTTTCCAGTTCTTTACGGTCTTCAAACTTAAAAGAATAGTCATAAATGTTATTCTCAACAATCTGAAAATTCTGTATCTCAGGAATCGCATAAGGAATCATCATGGTTCTGAATTTCTTATCCAGATCATAAGTCAATCTTAATTTATACAAACCATCCTCATCGTGATTCAGGTTTTTAAAAATTTTAGCCAGATCAATAGAACCTTCCTTCCCAAAGTGGGCAAAAGTCTCGTTAATCCGTTTTTGATGTAATTCTAAAAGATAGATTTCCTGATCTTCTACTTTAATGCTTTCAATGAATTGGGACATAAATTTTATTTTTCATTTCCTGATATTCGTCTTCTAATAGACTCATGTGGGTAATTCCGCCACCGCTTTTGAAATAAAGAGTTTCATTTTCTTTTTCTATAAAACGGATCATCACGCAGCTGTCTAGGTTTTCACCATCAAACCATCCGCAAACTCCGGTATAGAAACCTCTTTCAAAACCTTCTGCTTCAAGGGTGATTTCAAGAGTTTTTGGTTTTGGCGCTCCCAAAATTGATCCTGCCGGAAGCAGTTTTTTCATAATGCTGCCAATTTTTCCTTGAAATTCGGGCTTTAGATTTCCTGAAATTTCAGAACTCATAGCAAACAGATTTTTCTGCTGCGTTTTTAGGAAATCAATATACTGGAATTTATCAACCTTTACATCATTTGCAACCATACTTAGATCATTCCGCAGCAAATCGACAACAGTATAATGCTCTGCTTTTTCCTTTTTATCATTCTTCAGAATTTCTTCTGCGTTGGGTAAAGATGCATCGATAGTGCCTTTCATGGATAAGTGAGGATTTTATTGTCACTGATCTTCACAAAAGTTTCAGGAGAAAAAAATACAAAAAAATCTTTATATAAAACCTTATATTTTGCCTGAGAATGATAGAAAATTTCTTCTAAAGTAAGGTTGGTTTCTATTTTTGTTTTTCGGGTATAATTGACCAGATAAGAATTTCCTAATCTGATGTTTTTCTGAACTTTATCAAATCCATCCTTAAAGCTTTCTATGGTTTCGGGATAAGATTTCCATTCTATTTCTTTATTGAGCTCTTCTGTGGGTTTTGTGTTTCTATAGTTTTGAAAATCAATCAGTAAACCGTTGTTTTCTAACTGTGATTCAGTATAAATTTCAACCTGATCCACAAGAAAATCTGTGATAAAGAAAAACGGAACTTTCTGTTGTGAAAGTTCGTCCATTTCAATAAATTTTTGATGATTTGCAGAAAACATTCCGCAAAAGTAGTTATTGATGTTTACTTTTGCACAAATTATTTTCAATGCAGGAGAAATATCCACAAAAACCGGGAATCGACTTTATCTTAAAACAGACTTTTTATTATTGGAACAGAACTTTGCTGTTTCAGCTGATGTTTTCAATCATCTATTTTGCGATATTTTTAACTGTAGTATTTTATTTTTCGGAGAAATACGGAATTTTGAGTCAGTTTATGGTTGCCGCTTCAGATTATATGAAAGTCGGACCATCCGGAATGGACGATTATAAAAATAATATTGCGACCATTATGGGAACAGAAGGTTTTCAGAATTTTTATTTAGGAATTGTTGCAGTTCAAATTTTTCTGTATCCTTTAAATTTGGGATTTTTTCAAATCTTCAGAAAAATAGATTTAAAAGAAACAATCGTTATCGGAGATTTATTTGCCGGATATAACGGGCTTAATTTTTTCCGATATGTGAGCTATTTTATTTTCTGGTTTTTCCTTTATACATTGATTGCTCAAACTATTATATTGCCTGTTGTCTGGGTAATGATTACAATATTTGTAGCACCATTGATGTTTTTTCAAAACAAAACAATTTTTGAAGGAATTGCTTTGAACTGGAAGGTTTTAAAGCTTTATTTTATTGAAATATTTGTTTGTGTAATTGTAGCAGTTTTATTTAAATATATCGGTTTTGCATTATTTTTAATTGGCGGATTATTGACTTTGCCATTTTGGAATGCAATGATTTATTCACTTTATAAAACCATTTTCGAAGAAAAAAGTTAAATTTTACAATGGTGACAGTTTTCTTCTCAAAAAAAATTAAATTTGAGAAACATTAAAGAATAACACCATGTCAGAATTTAACGAATTTGATCAGCAAGGTTCTGCTCCTGATCGAAATACCGGATCAATCATCTCTCACGCATTTGAAATGTATAAAAGTGTTATTCTCTACGGAGTTGTCACGATGATTATCTATGTGCTTGCGGATTTATTAGTACAATCGATTACCGGATTCAATTCCTGGAGTGGGTTTGGAGATTACAGAAATTTTGACGGTGATTATTCTGAGTTTTATAGAAGTAACTGGAATAGACCGGGATTGTCACTCTATTATTCTTTTTCCAGCGTGGCAGGAATTTTACTTTCGCCATTATATGTCGGTTTAATCTACATTGCCAATAAATTTAATACCAAAGTTCCTGTTGAGTTTTCTGATCTTTTTATTGGTTATCGTCAGAATCTCGGGAATATTCTTCTGTACAGCTTGATCACCAATATCATTTTGATGATTTCTTTTGCAATGTGTATTATTCCAGTTTTCTTTGTTTATCCACTGTTTTTGATTGGATATCCTATTTTATTATTTGAAAATTTATCTGCGGTTGATGCATTAAGCAAAACCTTTAATATTGCTAAAGAAAACTATGGTGTATTTTTGGGAGCTGCCATTTTGGGAGGACTTATCAGTATTGCAGGAATCGTTTTATGCTGTGTTGGTATAATTTTTAGTGCACCATTTATCATGGTAGTAATGTATTCAACTTACTGCGCTTATTTAGGAAAACCAAGACAAATAACTTACAAATAATGTCACACAACGAAAAACAAATTAGCGGTCTAGTAATCAAACAAATTGCTCTGCTTGCCATTATTCTAATTTTAGCAGCGCTGATCTGTTTTAATTTAGCCCTATTTATCCCTTCCGTATTAGGAGCGATTACAATATATGTGGTCTGCAGGAAATATAATTTTTATCTCCAAGAAGAAAAAAAATGGAAACCTTGGGCGTCATCATTATTTCTCATGTTGGCTAGTCTTGTGATTATCATTTTACCTCTATATTTCATCGGCGATCTTTTGATTGAGAAATTAGGCAATGCAAAAGCCTATATGGAGAAGTTTAATGTGTTTATAGAAAAAATTCACACATTTGTTTACGACAAAACAAAATTTGATCTTTTAAGTAAAGAAAATATGACGAAGCTTAAAAACTTCGCAGGTCAATTTTCTACCACCGCTTTGAGTGGAACTTTCAATACCTTAACTGTGGTAATGTCGATGTATTTCATTCTATATTTTATGTTTGAAAAACCTCGTCTTTTTGAAAGAATACTTGCGTCTGCAGCTCCTTTGAAAAGATCAAACGTTTCGTTGATCGGAGAAAAAATGCGTAAATTAATAATGGCGAATGCGATAGGTATTCCGGTTGTTGCTTTGGGACAGGGTATTGTTGCACTTATAGGATATTTTATCTTTGGTGCTCCTAGTCCGATTCTACTATTCGCTTTAACGGCTGTAGCATCCATGATCCCGATCGTCGGTGCCGCAATTATTTATGCACCTATTTGCATATTTATGATTGCTGAAGGGCAAACCGGTCCAGGTATTGGTTTGGGCATTTATTGTCTTGTTGTAGTGGGACTTACAGATAATTTGTTGAGATTTACTTTATTGAAGAAGCTCGAAGATATTCACCCGTTGAATACCGTTTTTGGAATTATAATGGGAATGAATTTATTCGGATTTATGGGATTGGTTTTCGGACCTATTTTTATCTCTCTTACCCTTCTTCTGATTCAGGTATATAGAAATGAGTTTTCAGAAGATGATATTCCAGAACTTGAACTGTCGAGTAAGGATAAAAATGAAGAGTTGGAGACTAAAATTGATTTAATCGTTTAAAAAATGGAGCAAGGAATAAATCCTGAAATACTGAAGGAAATTTGTGTTGAAAAAATGCCTTTCGGAAAATATCAGAATACAATTTTGGCAGATTTACCCATAAGTTATCTCGAATGGTTTCACAGACAGGGAATGCCAAAAGGTAAATTGGGAATGCAGTTGTCAACTGTTTACGAAATAAAACTAAATGGTTTGATGGATTTACTCACTCCACTCCGAGGTGGAAAAGTTGATTATCAGAAACCTAAAACAAAAGTTTATAAATTTTAATTTTTTTTATTATAAATAAATTCGGCGGCTCCCTATGGAAGCCGCCGAATTTTTAATATTTATTTAAATTAACCTTTTAATGCCGCGATTTCATCTCTCAATTGAGCAGCTTTTATGAAATCTAAATTTTTCGCTGCACCTTCCATTTCTCTTTGCTTTTGTGTAATGAGTTTTTCTACGTCTTCTGTTGCGTAAGTAGCTTTTACGTCTGCAACTTTCTGCAAAATCTGTTTCTGAGTATATTTTTCGTCCGGAAAATCTTTGCTTCTTCCCACAAGATTTTCTGAAATCTTTTTATTTAAAGCCATTGGAACTTTACCATGTTCCGTATTGTATGCGATCTGCTTTTCACGACGATATTCCGTTTCATCAAGAGTTGCCTGCATTGATTTTGTAATCTTATCAGCGTATAAAATTGCTCTACCATTCAGGTTTCTTGCAGCACGACCAACCGTCTGAATCATTGATCTTCTGCTTCTTAGCATTCCTTCTTTGTCGGCGTCAAGAATGGCTACAAGAGATACTTCCGGTAAATCTAAACCTTCTCTTAGTAAGTTGACACCAATTAAAACATCAAAAATTCCGAGACGAAGATCCTGCATAATCTGAATACGTTCCAAAGTTTCTACATCTGAGTGAATGTATCTCGTCCTGATCCCAAATCTTGTAAAATATTTGGTCAGTTCTTCAGCCATCTTCTTGGTTAAAGTTGTCACTAAAACTCTTTCGTCAATTTCAGCACGTTTTCTGATTTCTTCCATTAAATCATCAATCTGATTTAAAGAAGGACGAATTTCAATAATAGGATCCAAAAGTCCGGTCGGACGGATAATTTGTTCAATATATTCTCCTCCCGTTTTTTCCAATTCGTAATCGGCCGGAGTTGCGGAAACATAAATGACCTGATTTTGAATAGCCTCAAACTCTTCAAATTTCAGAGGACGGTTGTCCATTGCAGCCGGAAGACGGAATCCGTATTCCACCAAAGCTTCTTTACGGCTTCTGTCACCGCCATACATTGCGTGAACTTGCGGAACAGTAACATGGCTTTCGTCAATTACCATTAAATAATCCTTCGGGAAATAATCTAAGAGACAAAACGGTCTTGAGCCAGGAAGTCTGCCGTCGAGATAACGCGAATAATTTTCAATTCCTGAACAATAACCAAGCTCTTTGATCATCTCAAGATCAAGTTCGGTTCTTTCCTGAAGTCTTTTTGATTCTAAAGGTTTTCCTATTTCCGAGAAAAAGTCAACCTGTTTGACCATGTCATCCTGAATATTTCTGATGGCTCCATTCAGAGTTTCTTTTGAAGTCACGAAAAGATTTGCAGGATAAATCTGAATCTGCTCAAAATTTCCTGTAGTATTACCGGAAACGGGATCAAAACTCTGAATCTTTTCGATTTCATCCCCGAAAAACTGTATTCTTACACCGTTATCTGCATAAGCTGGGAAAATATCCACAACATCACCTTTCACACGGAACGTACCTCTTGAGAAGTCTGCCAATGTTCTGGAATATAATGCATTAACCAATGAATGTAATAATGAAGTTCTTGTTGTTTTCTCACCAATTGTAAGGGAAATCAGAGACTTGTGGAACTCTGCGGGATTTCCGACACCATAAATACATGATACTGAGGCAACAATCAACACATCTCTTCTTCCGGAAAGTAAACTTGCTATCGCTGAAAGACGTAGTTTTTCTACTTCCTCGTTGATGCTCAAATCTTTTTCAATATAAGTACCGGAGCTCGCAATGTACGCTTCCGGTTGATAATAGTCGTAGTAGCTTACAAAGTATTCAACAGCATTCTCAGGAAAGAATTCTTTAAATTCCATGAAAAGCTGAGCCGCCAAAGTTTTGTTGTGCGCTAAAACTAAAGTAGGTTTCTGTGTATTGTGAACAACATTGGCAACGGTAAATGTCTTACCGGAACCTGTCACCCCAAGTAAAGTCTGATATTTTTCACCGATTTCCAGACCTTCAGTCAATTTTTCAATAGCTGTAGGCTGATCTCCGGTTGGTTTATATTCTGATTGAAGATTAAATTTCATACATCAAATTTATGAAATAAAAAATGCTGGAAAAAGGAGTGGAATCATAAATCATTGATTTTACTCTCAAATTTGATCAAAAGCTTCTAAAGTTTTCAGTTGCCTCTCTCTTGTGTATCAAAATGATCATTTCCATGATTACTCTTTTATTTCTTTGTCGATAATTTCACGAAGTTCTTTCAACTGCTTTTGAGTCAACTTAGTATTTGAAGTAAAAAACGAGGCAAACTGGGTCACAGAGCTGTTGAAAAAACGGTCAATCATAGAAGTCATTTCCTCCTTGAAATATTCACTTTTTTTCACTTTAGGGAAGTATTCCCGTGAATTTCCGAACAATGTGTAGCCTACCAAATCTTTATTTTGCATTCTTTTCAGCAAAGTTGCAACGGTGGTCGATGCCGGTTTCGGTTCCGGATAAGATTCGAGAATTTCTTTCATGAAAAGTTTTTCTTTTTCCCAAAGCATTTCCATGATTACTTCTTCAGAATCTGTCAGTTTTATTTCTTTCATGTTCTACGTTTTTATATTTTGTTCTACAAATGTAGAATAAAAATTTAATCGAACAAGTTTTTGTGGCATTATTTTTACACTTATCTCATAATCACTTAAATATTAGTTATGAATAAATTACTCTTACCCATTTTATTGGTCTCTACGACAATGATTGTTTCTTGTCAGGGAAAAGGAAAACCCAGCGAGCCATCTGCAACGCAGGAAAAACCAAATACGAGCTACAAACCTGCTTTTGAAGGACAAACCCGAATAGCAGCAGTAAAGACAACGACACCGTACAAGGTTGAAGTTTTAAATAAAGACTTAGGAAAACCTTGGGGAATTATCAATTTACCGGATGGAAAATTTTTGATCACAGAAAAATCAGGTTTTATTAATTTAGTTTCTGCTGACGGAAAGCAAATTTCTAAAATTGAAGGTTTTCCTAAAGTTGATGATAAAGGACAGGGAGGATTGCTCGACGTAGCTTTAGATCCTGATTTTAAGACAAATCAAATGATTTATTTTAGTTTTTCTGAGCCATTCGGTGACGGAAATCTGACATCAGTTGGAAAAGGAAAGCTTTCTGCTGATATGAAAAAGATTGAAGATGTAAAAGTCATTTTCCGCGCGACACCTTCTTATGATGGCGACAAGCATTATGGAAGCAGACTTGCTTTTGATAAAGATGGAAGTTTGTTTGTAAGTACAGGTGAAAGATCAGATAAACAGACCAGAGTTTATGCTCAGAAAACGGATAATTATTTAGGTAAAATTTTAAAAATTACCAAAGACGGAAAACCTGCTCCGGGAAATCCATTTATTGGGAAAGACGGTTACAAACCTGAAATTTATGCTTTTGGAATCAGGAATCCTCAAGGTTTGGCTATGGACGAAAAAGGTCAGCTTTGGGATATTGAAATGGGACCGAGAGGAGGAGACGAAATTAATTTAATCAAGCCGGGAAAAAATTACGGTTGGGGAGATGTGACTTATGGAATTGAATATTCCGGAGAAAAAATCAACAACGGAACGACTCAAAAAGAAGGTACGGAACAACCTGTTTATTATTGGGATCCCGTAGTTTCACCAAGTGGAGTGACTTTCTACACAGGAAATATCGATGAGTGGAAAAACAATCTTTTCATCGCCTGTTTGAGCGGTCAACACATCAACAGAATTGTAATGAAAGACAATAAAGTAGTGGGTGAAGAACGTTTGCTTTTAGACCAAAAAGAAAGATTCAGAGATGTTTTGAATGGTTCTGACGGAAATCTCTACGGAATCACCGACAGCGGAAAACTGTATAAAGTTTCTAAGAAATAGTTAAGTCCCAAAGGGACGACCTAACAGAGGATAGGATGCAATCCTATCAATAATATAATATCATCATGATAAAAGGAGGCTGCAAAATCCAAATTTTGCAGCCTATTTAAATTTAATTCTAAAAACTTTTGATAATTCTATTCAAACCTTCTTCCAAAATTTCTCGGGAAGTAGAAAAGCATATTCTGATATGACCTTCCGCTCCTTTTCCAAACCAGCGTTCAGAACCGGGAACAATGGCAACTTTTCCCTTTTGTAAAACGTGTTGAGCAAATGCATCGCTCGACATTCCGTTTTCAATTTTGGGGAAAATGACAAACGTAGCTTCAGGAAGATTTGGAGTTAAAATACCTGAGTTACTCAAGATACTGTGTGCCAAATCTCTGTTGTGCTGCAAATGTGTAAGGAAATCATTGAACCAAGGTTTTGCTCTGTCAATTGCTACGCTTCCTGCAATTTGTGACAAAGTAGAAACGCCTTCAATGGTAGAATTGAAGTGAGATTTTTCTGTGAAATCTTCCAATAATTCCTGATCATTGCATAAAACTGCACCTATTCTTAAACCTGCAATTCCAAAAGATTTTGAAAACCCAAATACGGTGAAACTTTTCTTTTTAGCTTCTTCAGAAACGGATGAATAGGTATTGAATTCTCTTTTATCATAAACAATATCGCTCCAAATTTCATCGCTCATTACCCAAAGATCATGAGCCGCTGCGATTTCAGATATTTTCTTCAAAATTTCTTTTGAATAAACCCTTCCTACCGGATTGTGAGGATTGCAAATGCTAATTAGTTTAGTTTTAGGACCGATTAATGAAACTAATGTGTCAAAATCAATATCTCCGGTTTGAGAATCAACATGGCATAATTTCAAAACTCCGCCAACTGCATCAACTGTTTTTTTAAACAAAAAATCAACCGGATCAAAGATAATGGCTTCATCTCCGGGATTTAGAACATATTTGGCAACCATAAACATTCCCATTGCTGCACTGTTAACAGCCAATACATTTTCAGGAGTAAAGCTTCCATTTTTTCCTGAGTTAAAATGTTCTGCTACACTTTTTTTAAATTCAGGCAAGCCGGAAAATGGTCCGTAACTTAAATATCCGTCTTTAATATATTCAATAATGCCTTGCTCGATCTCGGTAGACATTCTGAAATCCGGATCAGCAGCGGTGAGAGGAATAATTCCGTCTTCTAAAGTTGCCCATCTTCCGTTGTAGGCCTTTTTTTTGAGAGCCTCAAAATTTATATCAGTATTATTAAACATATTATTTGTAAGAGATTGGTAATGTGTCTTTTGGTTGTTCGTTTACGGGTAAAAGAAATTGCTCAAGGAGTATTCTTCCGTTTTTGATGTGGATTTCTATCTCCGGTTTTCTTTCCTGCTCGTATTTTTCAAAGGTTTCTTCCAGGTCTTTATTTTCCAATAAAAGCTGTGTCAAAATATAAGAATCTTTCAAAGCTGAAGTTACACCCTGACTTGTAAAGGGAATAAGAGGATGTGCGGCGTCACCTAAAAATGCAATATTTTTATGATGGAAAGGATTTAGTTTTTCCAGTTCGTACACTCTCCAGATATGTGCATTTTCATAGCTTGATTCTTTCACAATCGACGTCACTAAAGGATTCCAGTTTCCGAAATTATTCAACATAAATTGCTTGATTTCTTCCGGCGTATCGTTTTCGTTAATGGTGTATTTGAAAGTATCAAACTGACAGTACCACAAGATTTTAGTTGGAGATAATTTTAAAACCCCGAAAGTTAATCCACCGTCTTCGTGGTGAAATTTGTGAAAGTTACCTTCAATCTGACTGGCAATTTCTTCATTTTCAATAATATTGACGACTTCATTTTCTCTCACCGCTTTCATCACTTCATCCTGAAAGATGGCTCTTCTGATTCTGCTGCGAGAACCATCTGATGCAATCACAACATCAGCTTGTAATTTTGTTTTATCTTCAAATTCCAAGTCGGCTTTTCCTTCAGAGAAACCTGTCAGATTAAGTGTATTTCGGTAAGAAATTTTATCTGCAGGAATATTTTGGCTTAAAACTTCAATCAAAGTACTTCTTGAGATCACAAAAACATTATCTAAGTCTTTTTCTGAAAGTACATTTCCGTTGTGACAATAGTGAATGTATTTTTTCAGGAAACTTCCTTTAGTGTAAAGTTCTTCAATATCAATGATCTCTGAAAGATATTCAATTCCTTCTTTTGGCAGGATAAATCCGTGACCTTTCAAATCGTCTTTTGTACGTCTTTCATAAAGATGGTAATCGATATTATTTTTTTCTAAATAATTCGCCATGCTCAATCCTGAAACTCCGGCTCCTATAATTGCGACTTTGCCCATCTTAATTAGAATTAGAATTTAAAATCCAAAGATCACCATTTTTGATTGTCTTACGTTTCAATTTATTTTCGGTGCTGAGATTTAATAAAAATTCCTGTGATTTTTCGAAAGAAATATTAGAAAGAACTGCAAATTCCTGAGTGGTAAGAGTTGGATAAACTGCAAATAAATTTTGCCAATCTGCAGAATATTCGTTTTTCTTGGCTTCACGGTCAATCTTTTTTACTCTTTTCTCAAATTCTTCGTAAGGTTTGAACCCATAAAGAACATCCAACATTTCGTCATCTTTTACAAAAATCAAGGTAGGAAATCCTCTTACGCCCAATTGTTTACCTAGATCAAGATCTTTTTTAAACTCGATCTGAGCTTTAGATTCATAATCTTCTTTCCATTGCGCGACATCTAGTTTTGCCGAAGCTGCAGCTTTTTCCAGATGCTCATCTCTGGTGATGTTTAATTTATCCAAGAAAACCATTTCACGGAGAATTCTTAAAAATACGATCGCTTTGTTTTCATCCTGCATTTGTGCCGCTTTGAAAGCGA
>Ga0302215_10000785_pt1 | contig 23271 bp, 20 predicted proteins | sample II_Fen_N3_1_FD_194580 | JGI IMG/M metagenome (GOLD analysis project Ga0302215, IMG submission 194580) | Peat permafrost microbial communities from Stordalen Mire near Abisko, Sweden - II_Fen_N3_1 | ecosystem: Environmental > Terrestrial > Soil > Wetlands > Permafrost | place: Sweden: Abisko... | reverse complement strand
CATTTTAAGATATGGTATTTTATAAACTTTACAGGCACATGTAATCTTATTGCCTGACTCTTTTTAAAAATATCGGGTAATATGCCAACAGCAACCAACTATATTTTGAAAAACGTATTTCCAATCATTGTTTTGTCGGCTATGATGCAGATTACTCCGTTGAAGCAGCGTGAAGAGTGGTTGAATGTTCGCTTTGGCTGTATTTTGTGAACGTTGAACCGGACAGAAATTTGATTAATTTTGTAAACTGGAAATTTTAAAATGTAATATTACAGACTATGAAAAGAATAAAAGGAATATTGACTTGTTGCCTGTTACTTGTTTTGATACCTTCCATTGCAAAAGTGAAACTAAACAGCCTTTTTAGTGATCATATGATATTGCAAATGGGAGTTGCAGTACCCGTATGGGGAACTGCCGGAGAAGGTGAAGAAGTTACAGTGAGTTTTAATGGTCAAACAGTATCAACTATAACCTCCAATGGAAAATGGATGATCAGGTTCTCAGCAATGCCATATCAGTTAACCCCATTGGCAATGAAGATCACAGGTGAAAATACGATCACCATCAATGACATACTCGTTGGTGAAATCTGGTTATGCAGCGGACAGTCGAATATGGAAAGACAGTTGGGGCCACGTCCACCACAGCCACTTATAACCGACTGGGAGAAAGAAAGGGATGGTGCAAATTATCCGCTTATCAGGGAATATTATGTGCCATTAAATTATTCCAAAACGAAAACAGATAACAGTAACAGCAGCTGGACTGTTTGTTCACCTAAAACAGTATCCGATTTTTCTGCAGTAGGATACCTCTTTGCTAAAAATTTATTTATTCATTTGAAAGTTCCCGTTGGCATTATCTTTTCTGCAATGGGCGGAACACCTGCCGAAGACTGGACCAGTCAGGCTGCCCTGGAACGTAATCCGAAACTTGCACAATTGGTTGCTGACTATGATAAACCAACTACTTTATGGAAGCCAACAGGTAAAACCATGAGTGGTTTGTATAATGGAATGATTTATCCCTTATTGCCCTATGCATTAAAAGGAGTAATATGGTACCAGGGTGAGGCTAATAATGACAGGCCAACCCAATATCAGACTATTTTGAGCACCCTGATTACCAACTGGAGACAGGATTTTAATCAGGGTAATTTCCCATTTTTGATTGTTCAGATTGCACCTCATAAAGAAATGACTCCTGAAATCCGGGAATCTCAGTTGCTGGTTCATCAAAAAACGATAAACACAGCGTTAATCGTAACCACCGATTGTGGTGATGCCGAAAATATCCATCCATCCCATAAACAGCCGGTTGGTGAACGGTTGGCATTAGCTGCCAGGGCTTTGGCATATCATAAGAAAATTGAATATGCAGGACCAACTATTCAGTCGTTTAAAATAAAAGAAGATAAGATATATTTAAACTTCAGTCATACGGGTAAAGGTCTGAAATGTAAAGAAAAGGGCGGGCTTAAGGGATTTACCATTGCAGGAGCAGATATGAAATTTGTACCTGCAAAAGCTGTCATTAAAGGAGATCAGGTAGTTGTATCAGATAAAAGAATTCAAAAACCGGTAGCTGTCAGATATGGATGGTCTAATGTGCCGGTTGTAAATCTAACTAATGTAGAGGGAATTCCGGCTTCACCATTCAGAACTGATATAGAAAAATAAAAAATCATCCATTATTTATATACAGGCATTAACAAAAACGCTCCCGTGAAAACTAATTCACGGGAGCATTTTTTTATTATTGTATTTTATTTTATACTGCTTTTTATACTACTTTGTAGATATCAACATTTTCCACATCAAATGTTTTGATAAAGGCTGCATGTCTGCGTACTTCCACTTCACCATAATTAAGGTATATTTCAGCCGATTTACGGAATAAATCTTCTGTGTCGCGTGTAGCATCGATAATCAGTAAATAGCTCATTACAATATGACCTGCCATTTCGACCAAACGACGTGCCTGGAAATCAAGATATTCCTGATTTTTGGCTTCAGTTACACGCACAACAGCATTGGCATACAAATTAGTCATTATTTGAAGGCGTTTGCGGAATGACGTGAATTCGGGTTTTATAGGTTGTTTGTCATAATCACGAATTTGTCTCAGGTAATTTCCGGTAGTTACGTGACGTATGGCAGCAACAACCTGTAGTTGAGAAGTTCCTTCATATATGGTCATAATACGTGCATCACGGAATAACCGTTCGCAGGCATAATCTTTCATAAAGCCGGAACCCCCATGAACCTGAATGCTGTCATAGGCATTTTGGTTGGCATATTCACTGGTGAACATTTTAAGCATGGGTGTCAGCGCATCAGCCAGACGGGAATATTCCTTGAAATCAGCTTTTTCTTCAGGAGTCAGTTTACGTTCATTTTCAATAGCTTCATACGCCTTGTACACATCCACAAAACGGGTTGTTTCATACAATAATGTACGTGACGCATCCAGCTTGGCTTTGATAATAGATACCATTTCATATACAGCAGGAAATTCAATAATTGCCTTTCCAAACTGACGACGGTCTTTTGCGTAAGCCAATGCTTCGTTGTAAGCAGCGGCAGATAAACCTACCGATTGAGCCCCGATTCCTAAACGGGCACCGTTCATTAAGGACATGACATATTTAATAAGACCCATACGACGTGTACCTACTAGCTGAGCAGGAGTATTATTAAATACCAGTTCGCAGGTTGGAGAACCCTTGATACCTAATTTATTTTCAATACGACGTACCAGTACTGTATGATCGTGTTTGTTATCTGCAACAAAATACGAAAGTCCACGACCATCACTTGTTCCTTCTTCCGAACGGGCAAGTACTAATTTGATCTGGGCGTCACCATTGGTAATAAACCTTTTTACACCATTCAGATACCAAATGCCATCACTTTCGTTGAATGTAGCTTTCAGTTGAACTGCTTGTAAGTCGGAACCGGCATCAGGTTCAGTTAAATCCATTGAGCAGGTTGCTCCTTCACAAACACGTGGTAGGTATTGTTGCTTGATTTCATCGGAAGCAAATTCTGAGATAGTTTCAGCACAATCCTGTAAACCCCATATATTGGCAAAACCGGCATCAGCACGTGATACCATTTCTCCCGACATAACATAGGCAACCATAGGGAAATTCAAACCGCCATACTGACGAGGAAGGGTGATTCCATAAACTCCGGCCTGAGTCAGTGCATCATGGTTTTCCTGAGTTCCGCGTGCATAAATCACCCGGCTGTTTTCAACCTGAGGTCCTTCATGATCAACACTTTCAGCATTTGGAGCAATAATATCAGCTGATATTTCACCTATAATTTCGAGTACTTTATCGTAATTGTCAATGGCATCTTCAAAATCGCGTGATGCATAATCATATTTGTCCTTATCAGCAAAATTGCGCTCTTTGAGAGCAACTATCTTCTTCATCAAGGGATGAGAAAGCTGAAATTTTATTGCGGGATTGTCGTTATAAAAGTTCATATTTTAATAGTTAGTAGTTTGTAATAGGTTGTTGGTATTATGTAGTTGGAATTTAGCAGTTCGTTTTCTAATACCACTTACTTCTTTCTCCTTGCTCACTACTACCATCTACCTACTTCTTATTTTTACTTTGAGTTCTTTTTATAAAATTTGATCATTTTAGGCAATATTTCTTCCACATTTCCGGTAATCACATAATCGGCAATCTGGTTAATCGGTGCTTTCGGATCATTGTTAATGGCAATGATCATTGCACTTTCCTGCATACCTGCAATGTGCTGAATCTGTCCGGAAATTCCGCATGCAATATATAATTTAGGTCGTACGGTTGTACCGGTCTGACCAATCTGACGTTCGTGTTCGGCAAAACCTGCATCTACTGCAGCACGTGAAGCTCCTACTTCACCACCTAAAACAGCAGCAAGATCATATAAAAGTTTGAAATTATCGGCACTTCCTACTCCATAACCACCCGAAACAATAATCGGAGAGCCTTTAATGTTGAGTTTCGATTTTTCCATGTGACGTTCAATCACCTCTACCACAAAATCGGTATCGGCAACATAATTCGCAATATCAAGTTTGTGAGTTTTACCTACATATTTTGCATCCTTGATTTCTTTTTTCATAACTCCCTCGCGAACCGTTGCCATTTGTGGCCGGCAATCAGGATTTACGATAGTGGCAACAATGTTACCTCCAAAAGCAGGACGAATCTGATAAAGCAGGTTTTCATATATTTTACCTTGTTTTTTATCTTCGTAATTCCCGATTTCCAGTGAAGTACAGTCGGCAGTTAAACCACTGAACAATGCTGAAGATACACGGGGTCCTAAATCACGTCCGATGGAAGTAGCTCCCATTAGGGCAATCTGTGGTTTTTCTTCTTTAAAAAGATTTACCAGTAAAGAGGTGTGAGGGGAAGAAGTATATGGAGACATACGTTTATCATCCAACAGGTGAAGTACTTCTACTCCAAACGGGAAAACCTGTGCTCCGATACCATCCAGCTTATAGCCGGCAGCAACCGCTTCTAATTTACAATTCAATTGTTTCGCCAGACTACGTCCTTTAGTAAGGAGTTCCAGACTGACATCTCCGACGATGCCATCTTCAATTTCGAGATATACAAATATATTATTCATCGTACTTATCCTATCGTATGGTTAGCAATTAATTCTTTCATCAAACTTTCAATATCTAAATCGGTAGCAGTTAATCGTTTACTTTCTTTTGCAGTAAACACCACATTTTCGATTTGTTTTACTTTGGTAGGCGAACCTGTAAGGCCCAACCATTGAATGTCATGAATAATATCATTCACACCCCATTCAGTAATATTTAAGTAAGGATGAGTATCGTACAATTCGGTATAATCAGAACCAGCTTCCTGTTTTTCGGATGGAGTGGCTGCATGTTTGTATTTCAATGTCAGCTTGGCATGACGAGGACGACAATTGGCTGCCGAACCATTCACTGTAACCAGCATGGGCAGTGTACCTTTCACAATTTCAATTCCCCTTTCAAGCCTACGTTTAACCGTTATCTTATTGTCCGAAAGATCCAGAATTTCTTCAGCATAAGTGATTTGAGGAAACCCTAATTTTTCTGCAACCTGAGGTCCAACCTGAGCGGTATCACCATCAATAGCCTGACGGCCACAAATGATTAAATCAACTTTTCCCATTTTACGTATGGCACATGCCAATGCATATGAAGTAGCCAATGTATCTGAACCTGCAAACTCACGTCCACTCAACAGATAACCGCCGTCAGCACCACGGTACATACTCTCACGAATAATCTCGGCTGCCCGGGCAGGTCCCATAGTCAGGATTTGAACCGTAGCACCTTTAATTTTACTTTTCAAGCGAAGAGCTTGTTCCAACGCGTTCAAATCCTCAGGATTATAAATAGCAGGAAGCGCAGCACGGTTAACCGTACCATCTGCTTTCATTGCATCTTTCCCTACGTTGCGCGTGTCGGGGACTTGCTTTGCAAGTACAACAATGTTAAAACTCATTTTCTGTTAATTAGTAATTAATATAATATGACTGATAATTTTATTTTAAAAAGAAATTTCAACCTTTTTTATCCCGGGGGTTAATAATAAATCAGAAAAGGGGAAGCTGAAAAGAAAAAGACCCGCAAAAATAGCAGTTTTTATTGAATAAGCAACCGTTTTTGCACAAATTTCGAAAAATGTGCATAAAAAGAGCCTGTATGGCACAAAAAAAACGTGAGACTTTTCACAAAGTCCCACGTCTAAATAGGTATTAGTTTTTTTAAGGTATAAAAAAGATTGTGTTGTTTAGTTAACGATGCAAATAAACGGGTAAAAATGAAGTTGTACAAGGATTAAAATATGTTTTACAACCTGTTTTTCGAACATTTAGACATTTTGATGTAGCAATTTAGTTCTATTTATATTACTTACTCACACATTAACAGATGTTTACATGCAATTTTATTTTCAATAATTAATTTTTCAAGTTTCTACAAAAAAAATGATTTTTTGGTAGATTTTTTTTTGGCTTTTTAAAATCAACAGCAAATCTACATAATTTCTTATAAATAAATGAATAATTAGTGCATGAATATTAAGTAAAATCATAAAAAATGAAAATTTCCATCTTTTATACTTTCTCACTATTCATTGTGGCTTTTATTATCTCATTTTTTTAACTATGTAAAATTTCTAAAGAACCTATTTGTGTATGGAAAAAGGATAAAATTACAATACTTATGATACTCCTTTTTCGCAATAAGAATGTAAGTGTAATAGCCAAAAATAATATTTTATAACATCCGGAAAAGCTCCTGATCTTTTAAAAAAATTATTCAGTTATTTTATTTTGAGTTACCGGATTTATTTTGACAAATTACGAATTTTCAAATTTTCTTTTTATAGTTGTATGATTCATCCTTATCAAAATCTAAGTGATTTTAGAACGGTTTTGGAATGATTTTGGATCCGAGGCTATTCTGATATATCAGTCATTTAACATTGATATATTAACGATAAAAATGCCATATATCTTATAGAGTATATGGCATTTATTCTGGAAATAAATGAATAAATTATTTTTACCAAAACTAATCCAAAACGATTCGAAAACCAGTTAAAAAAGAATGGTAAAATTGATGGAACATATACTTATAAGATACAGATAATAAAAAAAAAGTAGAAGTCTGAATATATAAACAATTGTCATTTTGTTAGTATTTTTTTTGTGTACATCAGCTGACGGACACAAAGTGTGCATTCAATCAATATCTTTAACTAAATGATTTTGATATATAAAAAATGAATTTTATTCCGTTATGATCGTATTTTTGATTAATGTCTTTGAGAAAAATCAGTTCTGTTTTTTCGTTCATCTGTTCAATCTGACAAAAAATGATGGGAGGTTTACCCAACCTGTCACAGAGGAACAACTTCATGCAGTGAATTCAATTAAGTAATTTAAATGTGGGCTGTTTAAAGAAAAAATTATCGATTTTACATACTTGAAATGCAGAATATATGAGTGAATCAAGTGTTTTTAGAATTGATTTTTCATGATAATTCAGTATCTTTGTGGTTCATTTATATATATATGAGAAAAATATTAATCCTCTTGCTTACAGTTATACAACTTTCGGCATGCAATCATGCAAACCGTAGTACTCAAAAAGAAGAAAAAACAGTGAATGTCCCTGAATTTTCGTCCGATTCAGCCTATAAATATACTCAGGAGCAAGTGGATTTTGGTCCCCGTGTTCCCAATACATCTGCACATGAAGCATGTGCCGGATATTTATCGGCGGAATTAAAAAAGTCGGGTGCAGAAGTGATCGAACAAAAAGCTGACTTAACAGCCTTTGATGGAACAGTACTCAAATCGACGAATATTATCGGATCCTTCAATCCGAAGGCCGAAAACCGGATACTTTTATTCTCCCATTGGGACTCACGGCCATGGGCAGATCATGACCCGAAGCCGGCAAACAGGAAAAAACCGGTCATGGCAGCTAATGATGGTGCCAGTGGTGTAGGGGTGTTACTCGAAATGGCCCGATTAATCGGAAAACAACAACCGACAATGGGCGTGGATATTATATTTTTCGATTCGGAAGATTATGGTGCGCCTGAAAGCTTTAAAGGTGAGAATTCGGAAGAATCATGGTGTCTTGGAACACAATATTGGGCAAAAAATCCGCATGTTCAGGGTTACACGGCACGATTCGGAATATTACTGGATATGGTTGGAGGGAAGAATGCCACTTTTTTCAGGGAACAGGCATCCGACTATTACGCCGGAAGTGTAGTGAGCAATGTGTGGTCGCAGGCAAAAAGCCTGGGATTCAGCCAATACTTTGTTGATCAAAAAGGAGGTGCTATCACCGATGATCATATTTATGTCAATAAAATCATTGGTATTCCAAGCATAGATATTATCCAGTTTGACCCGAATTCTAAAAGTGGGTTTGGATTCTACTGGCACACTACCCAGGATACCATGGAAAATGTGGATAAAAATACGCTTAAAGCAATTGGAACAACGTTGATGCATGTCGTTTATAACGAGAAGGTTTGAGTAAGAGGTAAGAGGTAAGGAACGAGGAACGAGGAATGAGGAAAAAGTAGGTAGTCGGTAGAGGTAAGAGGTAAGTGTTGAGAGGTGAGGAGTGAGGAGTGAGGAGTGAGTGGCTAGTAGGTTCAATATAAAAACATATCAATGCGTTTTAAAAAGATAGCTGTTAAAATTGGGAGTAATGTATTGACACGTGCAGATGGTACCCTGGATATAACCCGTATGTCGGCACTGGTAGATCAGATATCGCAATTACATAAGAAAGGGGTGGAGATTGTGATGATTTCATCCGGAGCGGTTGCTTCAGGAAGAAGTGTGATGAATATAAATAAAAAAATGGATGTTGTTGATCAACGACAACTCTTTTCTGCAGTTGGGCAGGCTAAACTTATCAATCATTATTATGAGCTGTTTCGTGAACACGGTATCGTTGTAGGACAGGTATTGACTACAAAAGAAAATTTCAGCAGCCGCCGGTTGTACCTGAATCAACGGAACTGCATGCGTGTCATGCTTGAAAACAAGGTTATTCCGGTTGTGAATGAGAACGACGCCGTGTCAGTGTCCGAACTTATGTTTACTGATAACGATGAACTATCCGGTTTAATTGCCTCGATGATGGACATGCAGGCTTTAATTATCCTGAGTAATATCGATGGGATATACAACGGGTCACCAACCGATCCGGAATCGAAAGTTATACTGCAGATTGAAAAAGGACAGGATATATCTGATTTTATTCAGAGTACAAAGTCTACCTTCGGACGTGGAGGGATGTTAACCAAAACAACCATCGCCCGAAAAATTGCCGACCAGGGCATAGAAGTAATTATTGCAAACGGGAAACGGGAGAATATGTTACTTCAACTGCTGGATAAAAAATCGGAAGTTGTTTCTACTCATTTTGTAGCCTCGGCTGCAGAAGTATCGAGTGTAAAAAAATGGATTGCCCACAGTGAAGGATTTGCAAAAGGGGAGATTCATGTAAACGAAAATGCAGCCAAGGCATTAATCGGTGAGAAAGCTGTAAGCTTGCTTCCCGTTGGGGCTACTAAGATTGTGGGCGATTTTGAAAAAGATGACATTGTTAGAATTATGGATCCTCACGGGCAAATGCTTGGCATTGGGAAGGTGCAATACGATAGTGAAAAAGCACGCGAGATGGTAGGTAAAAAAAATCAAAAACCGCTCGTGCATTGTGATTATTTGTATTTGGAATAAGAAACAAGATTTCAGGATATAATATATTCAATTTTAGTACGAAAAAATAGGTTGTTTAATTGAAACTAAATTTAAGTCTACATTAACAACCTGTTTTGAATCCTGATATTAATTACCTGTCAAGGAAACTTTTTATTGAACAAATTCATCGTATAGGAATAAAATTACCGGAACCTGATTTTTTTGTTTATATTTTTTGGCGGATTATTTATTTATTATTGAGAAAATAGGTTTATTAATAGTAAAAATGAAACATCAATTCAAAAGTATAAGAGATGTACTTCGTAATTTTAAAATTGAAGAACAATTTTTGGTAATAATATCAAATCAGTCAAAAAAATAAATGACTTGAAAAATGACATGTATTATATGTTATAAGGTTATCTATGAAGTAGAAATGATAAATCATCAAACTAAAAGTTTCGAAGTGGATTCAAATTAATCGATCTGTAAAAAAGGTAAATGACATTTTAAGATTAGAATGGTTACGAGTTAATTAATCCTAATGACAATTTTTTTACATCAATAATTCAGTTACTTTTGCGTTAAAAGGTATTGAATTTTTTATTCTTTCGTTTTTAAAATAAGGATCTGAGATATATCCACAAAAAATCAAATAAAATGAACTTACTGACCATCTTGCTTCAAGTGCCTGCAACCCTTCCCACTGATTCGATTACTACAACAGCTGTTGCAGTAGTATCAAATCAAAATTATTTTCAGCTATTGCTAAAAGGGGGTTGGGTACTTCTTCCGTTATTTTTATTATTTTTTCTTGCCATTTATATGTTTATCGAACGTTGGGTATCCATTTCCGCACTGGGAAGCAATGACCCGATTTGGTTCACCAGAATCAGTGAACTGGTGGGAGAATGGAAAATTGATAAAGCGATAAAATTTTGTAATGAAAAACAGACTTCATATTCCAAAGTACTAGCTGCCGGACTAGAAGCCACAGAAGGTGAAGATATAGAAATTCAGGATGCATTACAGAGCGAAGCACGCCAACAGATATCTGTTCTGGAAAAAGGAATGAATTACCTTGGGATTACCGCATCCATTGCACCGATGCTTGGTTTTCTTGGAACGATTTTCGGAGTTATTAAAATATTTTATAACATTTCAGTAACGAACGATTTAAATATCGCTAATATTTCCGATGGGTTGTATCAAAAAATGATTTGTTCGGGAGCAGGTTTGTTTGTCGGAATCATTGCCTATTCCGGATATTATATTTTAAACGGACGTATCGATAAAATTGTAGTTCGTATTGATAAATGCTCAAATGATTTATTGAAAGATATCAGGGCATATAAAAGGGTTAAAAACGCATAAACTATTTTAGAGGTGAGAGGTAAGAGATAAGAAGAAAGAAGCAAAAGGTGAGGATGAGGAATAAGTGTCAAGTGCTTCGGAATTTTTAAATAACAGGAACAAGGGTTGATTTAATTTGAAAATAATTGAACTATCAGTTCCATAATATTGAATTACAATATTTCTCATCCAATAATTTTATTATTAAAACGATCCCAAGTAAAATTAAAAAATGAAAATAGAACGAAGAAAGTTAAGAACAGCTGAGGTTTATACAGCTTCGTTGAACGACATCATGTTTTTCCTGTTGTTGTTTTTCCTGATCATATCAACCTTAGTAACGCCGGCAACTATCCGGGTGTTGCTTCCTCAGGCTAAAACCTCTGAGAAAGTAGTGGTGAAAAAGCAGGTGAATCTTACGATTACATCCGATCACCGGTATTATGTAAATCAAAAGGAAGTTACTTTTGAAAACGTTGAACCGACATTGTCGGGTATTTTAACTTCCAAAAAAGCAGGTGAAGATGTCATTGTGTTGCTTCATGCAGATAAAACGCTAAATCTTCAGGATGTAGTGAGCATTATCGATATTGGAAATAAGCTTAAAGTGAAAATGGTATTATTCACTCAAAAGATAAAGAGTTAAATTTTAAGTATAACTTATTTCTCAATTTAAAAGACATACCGCTGAAGGTCCTACATTAAAGAAAATCAAAATGAATACTGCTTCGATAAATACAGAATGGAAGCAAGCTGCTTTAAAAGCTTCGCGTTCACTTCATCTGGTAACCGATAAAGTCATAAATCAGGTTCTACTGGCTTTGGCAGATGAAGCACTTGTGCAGACTGAATATATTTTAACGGAAAATGCCAGGGACGTGTCAGTAATGGACATCCACAATCCGATGTACGACAGGTTGCAATTATCAAAAGAACGGATTGAAGGTATTGCCGGTGATATTCGAAGTGTGGTGATGTTACCATCACCACTCGGAAAGATATTGATGGAAACAACTCGTCCTAATGGATTGAAGATAAGTAAAATAACGGTTCCTTTTGGTGTTGTGGGTGTTATTTTTGAAGCCCGCCCGAATGTAAGTTTTGATGTGTTCTCGCTTTGTTTGAAATCTGGAAATGCGTGTGTACTTAAGGGAGGATCGGATGCTCAGAATTCGAATGAAGCCATTGTCACTGTAATTCAAAAAGTACTTTTAAAATTCGGGCTTGATAAAAACATAATCACCCTTATGCCTGCAGGACGTGAGCAAACAGCCGAATTAATGTCGGCAGTGGGCGTAGTGGATGTAATCATTCCCAGGGGTGGAAAGTCATTAATCGATTTTGTACGCTCTAATTCAAGAGTTCCTGTTATTGAAACAGGTGCCGGTATATGTCATACGTATTTTGATGAATACGGAGATGTCGAAAAAGGAATTGAAATTATTTTTAATGCTAAAACAAGGCGGGTAAGCGTTTGTAATTCATTGGATTGTTTGATTATCCATGAAAAACAACTCCGGAATTTACCCGGACTTTGCAAAAAATTAGCTGAAAAGAATGTCATTATTTATGCCGATATTAAGTCATATACTTTCCTGAACGGAAATTATCCTAAAGAATTATTGCAAAAAGCTACAGAAGATAGTTACGGTACCGAATTCCTGGATTATAAGATGTCCATAAAAACTGTGGAGTGGTTAGATGACGCCATCGAACATATATCAATATATAGTTCAAAACACAGCGAATGTATTATTAGTGAAAATATAAAAAATATAAATATTTTCGATAAAATGGTTGATGCCGCCTGTGTTTACACGAATGCCTCTACCGCATTTACCGATGGCGGGCAATTTGGACTGGGGGCAGAAATTGGAATCAGCACTCAAAAACTACATGCCCGGGGGCCTATGGGGCTGCAAGAACTATGTTCTTATAAATGGATAATAAAAGGAGACGGACACATAAGGAAGTGAAAAATAAGAGTATAATTCACTAAATTTCAAATATATTTACACAATTTGTTGTATATCCGAAAATAATTGTTTTCCTTTGTAAGCGATAAGAAAGTATATTTTCTCCAGGGGTTATTTTCATCTCTCCTTTCAAGGACTGATTTTTTTTTAACCTTGTTTGTTTATGCTGTTCTTGAAACACAATTTATTCAATTTTTATTTTATTTTATGAACATTTACGTAGGTAACTTAAGTTACAAAGTTCGGGAAAATGACCTTCAAGGGGTTATTGAAGAGTATGGTCAAGTGGAATCTTGCAAAATCATTAAAGACCGTGAAACCGGAAAATCTAAAGGATTTGCATTTGTAGAAATGGCTGATGATGCAGCCGCTGCAAAAGTAATCGAAGAATTAAACGGAGCTGAATTTGATGGTCGATCAATGGTTGTTAAAGAAGCCAGACCAAGAAACTAAGATTTTTTCAAATCACACAAAGGAACTTCTGTTATCGAAAATAACAGGAGTTTTTTTGTAATTATACTTTAATAATGGGCATAACAAAAGGTTTATTTGAAAAAAGCGGAATTATAGGCAAGTTATTTTTACTTTTTGCCATTACTATTCTTTTTACTTTGATCGCATTACCGGTAATTAAAGCAATTACTTTTTCGAATCCGACTGATATAGTTTCGTTAAAGTTCTCTCAATTAATATTATCGATTGGAGCTTTTGTGTTACCTCCCCTGGTTTTGGCCTTTTTGATAAGTAATCATCCTTCGAAATTTCTGTATTTAAATATAAAAAAGATACCATGGATAGATATTATTTATGTGGTTCTTTTTATGATTGTAATTCTTCCGTTTATCAATTTACTTGGAGAATTGAATCATCAGATAATTATCCCGAAAATATTTTCAGGATTAGAATCATGGATGAAAACTTCGGAAGAACAGGCTACACAATTCACCGAAAAATTGCTAAATGTACATACTTTACAAGGACTTCTTTTTAATGTATTTTTAGTAGCAGTGCTTCCGGCAATTGGTGAAGAATTATATTTTAGGGGAGCATTACAGGGAGTTATCAACCAATGGAAAGGAGTTCGGTTCTCTATATGGATGACAGCAATCATATTTAGTACCATTCATTTCCAATTTTACGGATTTGTGCCCCGTATGTTGTTGGGTGCTTTTTTTGGATATTTACTTTTCTGGAGTGAAAATATATGGCTCCCTATTGTGGGCCATTTTATCAACAATGTTATTGCAGTAGTATTCTATTATTTAAAATTCAACGGATATAAAGTGCCTGATATTGATTCAATTGGATTTGGAAATACATTATGGACAGGCTTTGCAAGCGGTGCCGTTGGGATTTTCTTTTTTTTCATCCTTAAACATCATTTTCAGTTACAGGTAAAGAAAAAATTGCATACCTGATCTTCACATTTTCATATCAAGTCTTACTTTAGATATTTTTCACCTTGTAAGGGGACGAAATTACTGATGTGGTTGACAATAAGTGCTCAAAAAATTGTATTTTTGTAAGCTTAAAGGCAATAGAATGAGTTTTTTTAAGTTTTTAATTCAGATGAGTATTCTCTGATATTAAATTCAATCAATGCTTTCTGAAAAAGAATCTATTTAAATCTAAAACTTGCTTTATGTTTACTTTTTCAACCCTGACATTTTTGAAAAAAACAGTGACTCATAGAATTTTATTTGTAATCCTGGTAATTCTTATCAGTGGATGCTCCACGAAAAAAAATACGTGGATGTCAAGAACATACCAGGCAACCAATACACGCTATAATGTATATTTTAATGGCTATGTCAGCTACAATGAAGGATTAAAAAATATCCAGAAAGCAAATAAAGAAGATTATTCATCGATAATCCCTATGTACCCGATTAGCAGGCATTCAAATGCGACTGCTGCGACAACAAACATGGATTTAACCATTGAAAAAAGTCGAAAGGCCATCAAATTGCATTCTATAAAAATAAAACCCACAAAAAATTATAAAAAAGCAAATTCGCCTGTTTATAAACTCTATTATAATCAGGAAGAGTTTAACCCCGCACTTAAAGATGCATGGTTATTGCTTGCAAAAGCAGAATTTCATAAAGCAAACTTTCTGGGGAGTGTAGGTACATTTTCGTATATTATCAGGCATTATGGCACCGACAAAGACATGGAAGCGACCTGCCAGCTATGGATAGCACGGGCATATGGAGAAATGGGGTGGATATATGAAGCAGAGCAAGTAATGACTAAAATTGTGCAGGACAATTTAAAACGTTCAAATACAGGCTTTTTTGCTTCAGTGAATGCTGATTTATTATTAAAAAAACATCTCTATAAAGATGCAATTCCATTTTTAGAATTGGCATTGTCAAAAGAAACTGATGGCTATCTTAAACAACGGTTTAGTTTTCTGCTGGCACAACTCTATCAAAAAATAAATGATAATAAAATAGCTAATAGTTTATATTCCAAGGTCATCAAGTCTAATCCTCCTTATGAGATGGAATTTAATGCCCGAATAAACCGTGCACAACTTAATATAGGAAAAATTTCAGATATCCGGAAAGAGCTTTTGAAGATGCTTAAAAACCGGAATAATAAAGAGTATAAGGATCAAATATATTTTGCACTTGGAAACACCTATTTACAACATGGTGATACTACTCAGGCCATTGAAAATTATAAATTATCCATTGAAAAGAGCACGCGTAAAGGCATCGATAAAGCCGTAACTTTAATTACTTTAGGTGACCTGTATTATTCCAAACGTAATTATGTCAAGGCACAGCCATGTTATGATGAAGCAGGCAAAATAATTACCAATGAAAACGAAAATTATGCCAGGGTAACAAGGCTTGGTGAAATGTTGAGTGAACTGGTGACACAAAACGATATAGTAATCCTGCAGGATAGTTTGCAACGGTTGTCGGCAATGCCCGAAAGCAAGCGACTGGAAGTAATAAATAAATTAATTGAAAAGCTGAATGAGGATGAAAAAGCAGCAGCAGAAAAAGAACTGGCAGATAAACAAAATGCTATAGCGAATGCTGAAGATAATTTTACCAATTTGCCTCCTATCGGAGGAATGCCCGGTATTGCCGGTGACTGGTATTTTTACAATCCGGACATAGTGCGAAACGGTCAATCTGAATTTCTAAAAAAATGGGGAGTCCGTAAACTTGAAGATAACTGGAGAAGGACAAATAAAGCTACTTCCATTTTTGCAGAACAGAAATATACACAAACGGCAATTAAAGATTCTACGGATACTACTACAACAAAAAAAGATATAGCGGATAAGAAAAAGCCGGAATTCTATTTAAATCAGATCCCTGTTACGCCTGCACAACTTGCAAAATCAACTGCTGATATTGCTACTGCATTGTATTCAATGGGTGAGATTTATAAGGATAAAATTGAAGATATCCCCATGGCAATAAGTACTTTCGAAGAATTTATACGCCGGTTTAAATCTGACAAAAGGGTTCCGGATGCCCTCTTTAATATTTATTTGATGCATACCAGAAACGGAAATCAAAGCGAAGCAAATTTATACCGTTCAAAAATTATAACAGGGTATCCTGACTCAAAATACGGAAAGATACTTTCTCAGCCTGATTATTCTGAAAAACTGACAAGTATGTATAAAGTTCAGGATTCAATTTATAACCTGGCATATAAAGCCTATAATCAAAATGATTTCAAAACAGTATTTACACAGGTAGCTTTTATTAAACAAAATTTTCCATTGTCGACATTAATGCCAAAATTCCTGTTCTTGAATGCATTAAGTATTGGAAAAAACGAGTCTCCTGATATGTTCAGAACCGCACTGACCGATTTGATCACTTCTTATCCCGAAAGTGATGTCAGTGCAATGTCCAAAGATATTCTGGCACTGATAAAACAAGGACAGGAAGCTAAAACTGGAACAACGAGCGGTTCATTGATTGCCAGACGTGAAGAGAATACCAAAGCTGAAATAAATGAAATAACCGCTCAGCATTTTTCGGTTGATAAACTGACGAAACACCGGATTTTATTTATAAGCAGTACAAATCAGGAAGGGTTGAATAAATTACTCTACAACATAGCGTCATTTAATTTCTCACGTTTTATGATTAAAGATTTCGATTTGGTTATAAACAAATTAGATAGTACTCAAAATTCATTATCAGTTACTAATTTTGAATCATATGATGAAGCAGTGTGGTATCAAAATTCAATTTCAACTGATTCATTAATGACAAAACTATTGACTGACCTACAGGTTCAGAAAGTAATCATTTCAGAAGAAAATTATGCACTGATAAAAACAACTTATCAGCTGAAAGATTATCTGGCATTCCAGTTAAATCCTCCGGTAATAAAACAACCCATTCAAATTGCTGCAAATATCCCCCTCAAAAAACAAGAAGTTGTGCCTGCTGTAAAAACTTCAGTGACGCAACCGCCTGTAAATGAATTAAAAACTGAGAAAGACCTGTCGGCAAAACATGTAGATACACCAACTAAACAAACTGCAGAGAATGTGCCATTAAAATCTTCAGAAAAACGAATCGATAAAACAGTTGCCAAAACTGAACCATCCAACGTTCAGCCGATTGTTTCTGACAGTTTACAAAAAGGTGGCAAAGTAACAGTTGTTAATAAAAAAGAGGATGAGAAAATTAAAACAACACAAGCTCCGGTTGTAATACCGAAACAAGACAATGTACCGCTGTTTAAAGGGTTATTTGGTTACAGAGCAAATGAACCACATTTCATAGCTATCTACATAGTTTCGGGAAAAATAGATTTTGAAAAAATTAAAACCGCAATTAATGCGTATAATTCAAAGAATTACAGTGTAATGAATTTGAGTGTGTCGCTTGAAACCTTTGAGAAACGTCAGGTAATTATCATTGGCAGTTTAACCGATGCATTGGTGGCTAAATCGTATCTGATCAGAATGGTAAAAGAAAAAAGCTTGTTTGAGGGATTAAAGGGAGCAAGTTATAGAAATTTGCTTGGTTCTCAAAAAAACCTCAACGTGTTAATCCAACAGAATGCATTAAATCAATATTTTGAGTTTATGCAGGAATATTATTTAAAGTAAAAAAATAAAACTATAAAATATTTATCTGATTATGAAAAAAGATAGTATACTCTGGGTCGATGATGAAATGGACCTTTTAAGTCCGTATATTCTTTTTTTAGAAGAAAAAGGATATGAAGTTAAGACTGCAACAAACGGAAAAGATGCGGTGGAAATATGTCAAAAGGAATCCTTTGATATCATATTTCTGGATGAGAATATGCCGGGGTTGAGTGGACTGGAAACCCTTGCCCTGATAAAGGATATCGATCCAACGGTACCAATGGTGATGATAACGAAAAGTGAGGAAGAGAACATTATGAATATGGCAATTGGAAGCAAAATTGCTGATTATCTGACTAAACCGGTAAACCCAAGTCAGATATTGTTGACTCTAAAAAAGAATATTCATCAAAAAGAAATCGTTACAGAACATACCACCACTTCATATCAATCGGAATTTAATCGTATTGGAATGCAAATCAACGATTCACTTACCTATGATGATTGGGTTGATGTGTATAAAAAGTTGGTATATTGGGAACTGGAACTTGCTGAGACAGACAATGGAATGGATGAGATGCTGAAAATGCAAAAGACAGAAGCAAATAATACATTTACTAAATTTATACGTAAAAATTATGTTGAATGGTTCGAACATCCGGATTACCGTCCGTTGATGAGTCAGGATTTATTCAAAACAAAAGTATTTCCGTTGCTTGATAACGGCGAAAAAGTTTTCTTTGTGCTGGTAGATAATTTCAGGTACGATCAGTGGAAAGTAATTCGTGAATTACTCAACGAATTTTTTGTATTTAATGAAGAGGAGTTGTATTGCAGCCTGCTTCCAACTGCAACACAGTATGCCCGGAATGCAATTTTCTCAGGATTGTTGCCTTTACAGATACAACAAATGTTCCCTGATCTTTGGGTTGAAGAAGAAGAAGAGGAAGGGAAAAACCTCAATGAAAAAGATTTATTGCAAACGATGTTTCAGCGATACCGTAAAAATTACACCTTTTCATACCATAAAATAAATGATTCAAGTTCATGTGAACGCTTAATCGATCAATTGCCACGTATTGATGGGAATCAGTTAAATGTATGTGTGTTGAATTTTATTGATATGCTTTCGCATGCCCGTACAGAATCGAAAATGATGCGTGAACTGGCCAATGATGCTGAGGCATACCGCTCGTTGACACTTTCCTGGTTCAGGCATTCGCCAACATACGAACTGTTCAAATTGATCGCTCAGCATGGTTATAAAGTTGTATTTACAACCGACCATGGAACGATTCAGGTAGATAATGCCATTAAAGTAATTGGTGACAGGAATACCAATGTGAATTTACGTTATAAGGTTGGGAAAAATTTAAGCTATAACAAGAAAGAAGTTTTTGAAATAACACAGCCTTCGAAAGTCGGACTTCCAAGTCCGAATGTAAGTTCGACATATATCTTTGCATACAACGATAATTTCTTTGCTTATCCGAATAATTATAATCATTATGTGAGCTACTATAAGGATACTTTTCAACATGGTGGAATTTCACTGGAAGAAATGTTGATTCCAATTATTGTTATGCAACCTAAATAATTATTTCATTATCCTATTGTAGAGGATAACAATCATTTAAATAGATTTTTTAAAATGAAAAACTATATAAGCGTAAATGACCTTGGAAATTTGCAGGAAGCTGTAAAAGAAGCATTAGAAATTAAGAAAAACCGATTTGCTTTCAAACATATAGGTGAAAATAAAACATTGTTGATGGTGTTTTTTAATTCGAGCCTGCGCACGCGTTTAAGTACCCAGAAAGCAGGAATGAATCTGGGAATGAATACCATGGTACTTGACATTAACCAGGGAGCCTGGAAGCTTGAAACGGAGCGTGGAGTGATCATGGATGGGGATAAACCCGAACATATTCTGGAAGCAATACCTGTAATGGCTTGCTATTGTGATGTGATCGGAGTACGGGCATTTGCCGGTTTAGAAAATAAGGATTTTGATTATCAGGAAACTATTATTAATCAATTTATTCGTTACTCAGGAAAACCTGTTTTCAGTATGGAAGCTGCAACCTGTCATCCATTACAGGCATTTGCCGACTTAATTACCATTGAAGAATACAAAAAGACTTCACGTCCAAAAGTGGTACTTACATGGGCTCCTCATCCAAAAGCATTACCTCAGGCAGTACCAAATTCATTTGCTGATTTTATGAATGAGGCAGAAGTGGATTTTGTGATCACGCATCCCAAAGGATATGAACTTGCAGAACAATTTGTACGCGGAGCACGTGTGGAATATGACCAGATGAAAGCTTTTGAAGGAGCAGATTTTATTTACGCTAAAAACTGGTCGGCTTATCAGGAACCGAATTATGGTAAAATACTGAGTACTGACCGTAACTGGACAGTTAGCGATCGCCAGATGGCAGTAACTAATAATGCTCATTTTATGCATTGTCTGCCCGTTAGAAGGAATATGATTGTAACAGATGAAGTAATTGAAGGGTCACAGTCAATTGTGATTCCTGAGGCTGCAAATCGCGAGATTTCAGCACAGGTTGTTATTAAAAGATTATTAGAAAATATATAAAAAATGAATTTAGAAACTGTTGCAGCTTCCATAAGGAATGTGCCTGATTTTCCGAAACCCGGAATTTTGTTCAAAGATATAACTACTGCAATGAAGGACGCCGAAGTGCTGAAATTTATAGCAGATAATCTGTATGAGTATTACAAAGACAAAGGAATAACCAAAGTAGTAGGAGTTGAAAGCAGGGGCTTTGTACTTGGAAGTATACTTGCATACAAACTAAATGCCGGATTTGTATTATTACGCAAACCGGGTAAACTCCCTGCAGATACCTACAAAATAGATTATGCCCTGGAATATGGTAAAGATTCACTTGAAATTCATAAAGATTCCATAGAAGAAAATGATGTTGTCTTGTTGCATGATGACTTGCTGGCAACCGGTGGGAGTGCCAATGCGGCTTTAAGTTTACTGAATAATTTTACTCACAAAGGAATCTATGTCAGTTTTTTAATTGAACTTTGTTTCCTGAACGGAATAAAACGGTTGGATGGTGCAAAAGATATACACTCTCTTATTAAGTTTTAATTGATTTTTCCAATAAGTGATTTAAAGTATAGTGCCCAATTTCCCGACAGATTGAAATGAATATAAACAAGATGAAGAAACTGACAATAGTTAAGGTTGGCGGAAAAATCGTTGAAGAGCCAGGCTCTTTAAGAAAATTATTAAATGATTTTTCTAAAATTAAAGGATATAAAATACTGGTTCACGGTGGTGGACGGTCAGCTACAGCCATAGCTGAACGAATGGGAATTGAAAGTAAAATGGTTAACGGACGTCGCATAACTGATTTGGAAATGTTGAAAGTAGTTACCATGGTTTACGGGGGACTGGTAAATAAGCAGATAGTCGCAGGACTTCAGGCAATTGGTGTCAATGGGTTAGGTTTATCCGGTTGTGATTTAAACTATATGCGATCTGAAAAAAGACCAGTAACCGATATTGATTATGGTTATGTGGGTGATGTGAAAGAAGTAAAAGCTGAAATACTTGTCGATTTAATTTTAAAAGGAGTAGTACCGGTACTGGCACCCCTGACTCACGACAACTCCGGTAATATGCTGAATACAAATGCTGATACAATAGCCTGTGAAGCCGCTAAAGCTTTATCCGTATTTTTTGAAGTAACTCTCATGTATTGTTTTGAGAAAAAAGGAGTACTCTTAAATGAGAATGATGATGAAAGTGTTATTTCAAAACTTACGCCTTCACTTTTCAACCAGTATGTTTCGGAGAGCATTATTCAGGGAGGTATGATTCCAAAACTTGAGAACTCTTTTGATGCACTGAAAGCGGGAGTAAAGCAAGTGGTAATTACAAGGGCTGATCTTATACATACTCTTGGTGGAACTTGGATAGAGCTTTAAATTAGTAATTTAAATTCCTGAAAATAATTAGCGGAAATCACCTATACCATTAATAAGAACGAGACGAATAATTATTATTCGTCTCGTTCTTATTAATGGTATAGGTTTAATACAGAATATAGATAGTGTATTGTTTAAACCTGGTTTCAAAATTGTGAATTAACCTAAAATAAATCATCAATAAGTTGATTTTAGATACTTGTAAGTCTTTTCTATGATTTATTCATTAATAATTGTATTTTTGTATTCCTTAGTCTTGATTGGAATTACGTTATTAAAGTGAATCATCCAAATTTTATTTAATTTAAAGGCGGTTTAATGGAACATCTTAAAGTTATATTATTAGTCGCATCATTCATCCTTCCTTTCATTTTAGCACTCCATATTTATATTACCGGCAGTAAAAACAGATCGAAAATAATCATGTCATTAGCCCTTATAAATGCAGGGATAATATTTTTGTTTAATTATTTTTATTTCCAAAAGGACTATGTGTTTTATTTCCCGTTACATAGTATTCATTCCGGCCTTGAACTTTGGTTATATCCCTCCATTTACCTCTATATAAAATCAATTGTAGTCGAAAAAGACAGATTAAAAAATGAACTGTGGCATTTCGTATTAGGCATTCTGGTAATGATTTCCGGAACAATTTTATTTTATGTATATATTGGAAAAGAAGACACCATATTTTTTTTGACGAATAATAAAGTAGGATATCATTTTGTCGGATTAAAATTTCAAATTTTAATAGTTGCAAGGTATGTTATATTGATTACTCTTGCTTTGCAGGTTATTTATTATTCAATTGCATTTATTAAAATTCTGAATAATTATAATGAAAGGTTACAAAATGAATTTTCAAACACAGATAATTTTTCTATTGACTGGATAAATAAAATTAATGTTTGTTTGGGAATTTGTGGATTGACAGGTTTTTTATTTTACACTTTTACTCCTATAAAAGGATATCACGAATTATTGATTGAATTTATTTTTTTTGTTTTATCAGTGATATTGTGTGCAATGGGAAGTATTTCAATGAAACAAAAAAAACCAGTTGTCAATTTTGAAAAAATAAGTTATGATTCTAAAACGATTATCAGGAACAAATTTAATGATGACCGACTTATAAAGGAACTTAATAACTTTATTGAAAATGAACTTGCCTATCTGCAACCGGAATTAAGCCTGACAAATGTGTGTAGAATATTAGGAACTAACAGAAGTTACCTTTCATCAATCATTAATCAACAATACGGTATGAACTTTAATACTTATATCAATCAATACCGGGCAAAATATGTACTCGATTATTTAGCAAAAAACCCATTGTCGACAAAAGAGGAATTGGTTCAAATCAGTGGTTTTGGTTCAAAAAGCACCATGAACAGAGCATTAAATAAAATGAAGAAATCAGAGAATGCAGCTCACTCTTAAATTTAAATTTAAAATTACTTTTATCATATAACCTTTTTTTACCGATAAAGTAGAATCGAATAAGTGTATTGTGGAAAATACTTTTTACCTTTGTCAGGCATTCTTGATTTTAACAAAATATAAAAACTAATAATTGCTAAATCAATTCAAAATAAAAAATCATATGAAAATCAGAATCTCTTTA
>Ga0302215_10000784_pt1 | contig 23286 bp, 17 predicted proteins | sample II_Fen_N3_1_FD_194580 | JGI IMG/M metagenome (GOLD analysis project Ga0302215, IMG submission 194580) | Peat permafrost microbial communities from Stordalen Mire near Abisko, Sweden - II_Fen_N3_1 | ecosystem: Environmental > Terrestrial > Soil > Wetlands > Permafrost | place: Sweden: Abisko... | reverse complement strand
TTCTCACAAAGAAACCTATGATGTGGGAATAATATTCGATGAAGAACTCGGCCTTTCTGCCGTTCCGTTTTACAAAACATTCTGCAAAATATTTGAAGAAAAAGACTTCAAAAAAGTAGAAAATTTTGATAAATGCTTAGAACATTTCTTGCTAACAGACGGAATTTCAGCGAACTTGCTAAAACGAATTGAAGCAAAGAACCCTAATTTTATGAAAGTAATAAACAAAATATATTCAACCACTATGACGTTTGACGAGTTACTAGAAAAATATAAACCTCAATATTTGAAGGACAAAATATTCTCATCAACAACAGTGTTGTACGAGTCAAAAACTTTCTCAAAAACATTGGGCTACATTGAAGACGAAGAAAGCAAGCCAAAAATAGATTCGACAAACATAGGTAGAAACGACACGTGTCCTTGTGGAAGCGGCAAAAAATACAAAAAATGTTGTATGACTGCTTACGCGTAAAAGAAGGAAACTAGCCTACTTGTTCGAGAAGTTTTTTTCGTTTAAAATCAAATTATGATTAGTTCAAAAACAATTGAAGATGCTATTTATAATCTATGCGTTGAGGCAAACACAACGCTTAATGACGACGTTTTTAACAAAATTTTGAATGCTTATAATTCTGAAGAAAATGTCGATGCGAAACAGGCTCTTGGATTGATTTTGACCAACGCAAAAATGGCACAAGAAAAGAAAATGCCGCTTTGCCAAGATACTGGTCAAGTTTTGGTTTTTGTAAAAGGCAAATGCTTTCCTGAATACCTTAACGACGACATAAATAAGGGCGTTGAAAGGGCTTACGAAGAAAATTTCTACAGAAAATCTGTGGTGCAAAACGCAATTTTTGACAGACAAAACACAAAAACAAACACGCCTTGCATAATTTATACAAAGATTGCAGATATTGAAGGACTAGAAATAGAACTTCTACTCAAAGGCGCAGGCTCTGAGAACGTTTCTGCGATAGAAATGCTGCCTCCTACTTCATCTGAAGATGAAATATTGGAATTTATCGTTTCTGTCGTAAAAAAGGCAGGTTCGAAAGCTTGCCCACCGTACTTTATCGGTATCGGAATCGGCGGAACAATCGAACACGCAGGACTTTTATCAAAAAAAACTTTGCTACTTGAAAAAAACATTGACGAAAAACACGAAGAATTGGCGAGCAAGATTAAAAACGCGATTAACAAACTCGGCATTGGTGTCGCAGGACTTGGTGGAAATTCAACAGCACTTGATGTAAAAATCCTGACAGATTTTACCCACATCGCCTGTATGCCTGTAGCAGTAACAATCAATTGCCACAGTTCAAGACATGCAAAATGCATCTTGGACGAATTTAATCCGCAAAAAACAAAAGATTCAAAGATTCAAAGCTTCAATTTACCTCTTAATGAAATTTCTATTGACCATATGAGAGTGAATACTTCAGAAATCGAGAAACTCAAATCTCTGAAAAAAGGCGACAACATCCTTCTATCTGGAACAATCTACACCGCACGAGATATGGCTCACAAAAGACTTGTTGAATTGATTGAAAAAGGCGAAGAATTGCCATTCGATTTGAAAAACTCAATAATATTTTACGCAGGTCCTTGCCCGTGTTCGGGCGATTGCATAGTTGGCTCAATAGGACCTACAACCTCCTCAAGAATGGACAAATTTGCTCCTGTACTTTATAAAAATGGGGTTCTGGCGACCATAGGCAAAGGCGAACGCTCAGACAAAGTCAAAGAAAGCATAAAAGAAACCGGCGGACTTTATTTCACAGTCATCGGCGGAATTGCTTGTTATTTGTCAGAAAAATTCATCAAAAAAGAACTAATCGCATTTGAAGATCTAGGCACTGAGGCTATTTACAAATTTGAGGTTAAAGAGCTTCCGCTTAGGCTGGACTTTAACTAAATTTTCTTCTTCGTTGGCATAATCAACAAGTGCTTTAAAAACATATGGGTGCATCTTCCCTTGTTTTACATCGTTATGCATTATTGCCAAGGCCTGATTTTTAGTCATTTCGGTTTTATATGAGCGCTTTTCTCTTAGCGCAGAATAAACATCTGCCGCGGATAGAATTTGCAAATTGATATCTGCCACAAAATTGTCGTCTGCAGCTGGGTAGCCACTTTTTTGGGCATTTTGGTGATGATTTCTGATTAAATGTAAGGTCTCTTGGTCCAAGTCGGTATTCTTGAGCATTTCGTAGCCTAAAACTGAATGCTTTTGCATTATTTCACGCTCTTGTGGCGTCAATTTACCTTCCTTATTCAATATTTTTTCTGGGATTAAAACTTTGCCGTAATCGTGCAAAACGGATGCCTTTTGAAGCGCCTGAAAATCGACTTCGGACTTGAATTCTTTTGGTAATTTATTCGCAATTCCAATTGCAGCATTTTTAGTTTTCGGCAAGTGATTTTTAACCAAATCATGCAAAACATTCATGTTGATTTTCAATGGGATTTTAAGCTCATTCAAAATTCGGGTTATTTCAGAGTTCACTTGGACCATCTCTGAAACCGCATTTGAATTTATATACTTGTATAAATCCGTATTAACACTAACTGAATCAGGCTTAATCTGGGGAGTAGCATATTTCTGCGATGCTAGATATTTTTGCAACGTATTGATAAAGAAATTTGGCTGCACACCAGAGTTGGGCAACTGATTAGGTTTAATTTCCAAACCCATCTATTCACTTCCACACTAAAATTAACTATAAACACTACCTATACATATATAAACAATTATTTTTTTGTAAAATTGCCTTATAACAAAAAGTTTGTAAGAAAATGTAACAAATCAGGAGTTTTTTTTACATTTGATGTATACTACATAGATAGTAAAATCAACTTGGTGTAGTAATTATGATAACCCCAATTTTCAAAAACAAAATAAACAACAACCAATTGCCAACAGGAAATGCTAAGGCAAATTTATCAAACCTTGGAAAAACACAAGCACAACCTGATAAATTTCAATCGCAAATCCATTTTTCGGGAGCAATTGCAAGCGATAAATCTCGTGGACTTTTATCAAGAATTTTTGGCTCTGCGATAAGAGAAGCAACGATTGATGGCGGCATTCTTCGAACAAAATTCAACAGAGCCGGTGTAAGAATCAACGAAACTTACGCTCACCCTTCAGGCTACAGAGCAAAATTTTTCTTTGAACCTGACGGAAAAACAGTTGCAGGTATTAAAAAATATATGCATTTCTTTTCGTTAAAAGAATCATATATTTTCAATAAAGGCAAACAGTATAAAGCCACAAGATATAATAACATTCACAATTTTGAAGAATTCAGATTTTTTGGACGAGACAACAAGCAGTGCATATATACAAAAACAATAAACAATAATAAGCCTAAAGAAATAATCCTGGCTTTACCCAAAGCACTGCCGCCTGGAACCATTCCAAATGTGAGAATGCTTATGCCAATTGAATCTGCCGATGTTTTGAACTACAAAGTTAAAGTAAAAGATTTGGATGATTTTATTACGAAGGTGGATCAAATGATTGACGAAAAAGTTCAAGAAGGTAGCGTGAGAAGTGCCGGCGATTCTTATATTATTGAAGGACCAAGATATAAAAAATACAAAGAAGACCTTGAATCACTTTATTTCCAAAATTGGTCGGTTGGACAACTAAAAGAAAGAGGGTTTAACGTCGAATTGCCAAAGGATAAAGAAAATAACCCAGAGGACATTTTAGACGTATATCTTTTTACATCAAAAGAATTTGCAAAAGCATACAATAATAATATTGTTAACGACTACAAACTAAGCGCACAAGCCTACAACAGGGCAAATAAAAGCTCTCAAAAATTTTCTGATTTAGTTGGCGGAGCCGATGCTGACGCAAATTACAAATATACAGCCGATATTCTTTTCTCCAGCGAATATGCAAAAGTATATCAACAAAAATTTATATCATTTTTGGATAATTTTCACATCAGAACTTTAAATTACACCCCAAAAGCCTAATCTGTCAAAAGTTAGCTGAAATCTTCAACGAAAAATCTTTCGTCTGATAGAATATTTTTCATATCCAAAATTGTGTACAATTTGTCTTCTAAAATCAATTCGCTGAAAATGAATTTACTCTGCTTGTAAGAATGCATATTAATCATCTCTTCAGGGATTTCTATAATGCTGAAAATCTTGTCTACCAAAATACCTATTTTAAAATCTTCAGTTTCAATAGTAATAATGCTGTTTTTATTTTGAATATCCTCTGACGATGGACCATTCTCACTAACACCGATAAATTTTTTAAGGTCAATTACCGTAACAAAATCGCCTCTTTGAGTTATTACACCGGCAATATAATCCAAGTTGCAAGGAATTTGAGTTATTAGAGAGTTTTTCAAAAACTCCTTTACGTATTCCAAATTCATACAATAAAGACTGTCGTTAAGCGAGAAGGATATAAATTTATCGTGAGAAAAAATATTCGCGACCGAACTTAGCTCGAATTTGGCTAGCAATGCTTGGTTTCTTTGAACCAATTTATAGCGAGAGCTATCATCGTGCGGGAATAGAGAAGGAATATCGATATCTATTGATTCAACGCCGCGTTTAATAACGTCTTCTACCGCAGACAAATTTATAACAGAAATCGTTTCACCTTCGCCCTTATATAGGAAATCAATAATTTTGTCTTCGCCCGCAAACTGAAAATATTCGACCTTAGATTGATCCAAGTTTATTATATCTTCAACGCCGTCGATAATTAGCCCAAAAATAGATTCGTCTGTTTTTACAATCAAAAGTTGGTTGGAGATTGAATATGGAGTGACTTTGATATCCAAATAAAATCTCAAATCCAAGATGTTTATCGTGAAATTGTTATAATTCAAAAGCCCGACGACATTATTTGCTAGTTTCTGAGGGTAATCAAGTAGCGGAACTTTCATTATCTCTACAATTTGCTGCACCTTAATACCGTACTTGCTATCTCCAAGATTGAAATACAAGTACAAGTTTTCATTTTCGTCAGAAAAATCGTTATTGTAAAACTTTGTCACATTCATCATAAGAATACGCTACCACTTTATTTCTACCATCTTGTTTTGCTTTGTAAAGAGCCTTGTCTGCACATTGAACCAGTTCAGCCTGACTTTTGACAACCTCAGAATTTGTACTCACACCAATACTTACCGTGATATGAGCCTCTTCACCATTATACTGGAATTTGTACTCAGATATTTTTTCTCTCAATCGGCCTAACGGAATAAAGGAATTTTCCAAAGAAGTTCCTGGCATAACAATAGCCAACTCTTCTCCGCCGTATCTGAAAATCATATCGGTCTTTCTGAAAGATTCGGATATAATATCTGAAATTTGTCTCAACACATAATCTCCAAACTGGTGCCCATAGGTGTCGTTTACTTTTTTGAAATAGTCTATATCAACCAAAGCCATACTCAAATCAGCAGGATAACGTCTTGTTCTCAAATATTCTCGCTCTATATTCTGATCAAAATGTCGTCGGTTATACAAACCTGTGAGACCGTCTGTTACAGATAGATACTCAGTTTCAGCATAAAAATATTTCATTTTGAATAACAGCAAAAGCTCGCTTACCATTGTTTTATAGAATTTGAATTCAGGATAATCGAACTCTTCTTTGTTATAAAAACAAATCCCGCCCAACAATTTTCCTTCAGAAACAATCGGAGCAACATGAATAGCATTGAATTCAGCTGCGTTTAAAACTTTTTGATCACCATCTGCTTTTTCTCTAACAATATCGTGTCCATAGTCTCTTATGGAATATTCGTTCATTGTAGGCATTTGAGAGAAAAAATCACGTTTAATTTTTTCAAGCACAAACGTGGAGATAGATTTTTTGTTTATATCAAGATGCAATATGTTTTTTTCGTTTTTATCAGAACTGTTGAAAAATATTCCTGCGATATTGTATTCAACAAAAGAACCCAACAACTCAAATATTTTTTCAACCAAAACTTTTTCGTGCGATATAAATTCACCCAAATCTCTAAATTCATTTACAAACGTAGAGTTCATCAACAGATAATCAAGTATGCTATTGATTTGATTTTGAACAGATTCATCGCTGACTACATTACTAAGCAGTGCTTCTTTGTATTCATCAGAAACAGGATTTTTTTCTATAATATCTATTACTTTTTGTCTTATATCATCGAAACTTGCCGTTTTAGATATGAATTTATCGGCACCAGACTTGTTTCCCCAGAATTTATCTATTTTTTTATCAAGAACGGTAAGCAAAACAACAGGTATATTTTTAGTGACAGGATTGTTTTTAAGTAATCTGCAAAGCTGGTAACCATTAAGGTTTGGCATTATAATATCAGACAGAATCAAATCAGGCGCTGTTTCAAAAACTTTTTTATAAGCCTCACCGCCGTCTTTAGCTACCTCGATTTCAAATCCCGCTTTTCCAAATTGAAGTCTTAGCATTTCCAACTGAGTCATGCTATCATCAATTAATAAGATTTTATAAGGCATACTTTAATATCCGTCCATATTTATTGTTTGTAATAAAATAATTATACAACAAATCTATGATTATTAAAATGTTCTTTACATTTATAATAGAAGATAACCCAAAAAGGAGCAATTCATGAGTAAAAATTCTAAAATTAATTTAGGACATAAAATCAAAACAAAATACGTATTTGATATGTTATTTATATTTGCACTAGTCGCTGCAATTTTAACGGCAGGATTTATACATAAACTTGGACGATATGACGCAGCATTAATCGCTTTTGCACTGGTACTTTATGCTATTCAGTATGAAATAACTAGAAAATGGGTAGACAACTCAATTAACAAAGGAGTTGATACGCAGATCTCTGATACATCAAAAACAACGCAAACAATAATGGAACTTTCAACTAAGCAAAAAGTCGGAATGGAAGAATATGCACAATTGGTTAAAAATGCGATTGTAACAACAGAAGAATTGAAAGAAGCTTCAAAAAAGACAAAAGAAAACTCACAAAATGTTTCAATGAAAGCTAATCTGTCACTGGGCTTCTCTCAAAAAGAGATGGAATCGGTCAAAGCAAACATTGAAAAAATGGTTGCTTTGAGACAAAAAACTCAAATCATTGCAGAATTAATCTTGGAATTATCTGAGCACACTCAACAAATCGGCGACACAGTTGGGATTGTTGAAGATATTGCAGAACAAACAAATATGCTTGCGCTAAACGCAGCAGTAGAAGCAGCAAGAGCCGGCGAAAACGGAAAAGGGTTCTCTGTTGTAGCTGGTGAAATAAGAAAGCTTGCAGACGAATCTAAGCAAGCAACTACAAAAATTACATCTCTAATCAAAGCAATACAACAAGCGACAAATTCTACAGTTATGGCAACCGAAGAAGGTTCAAAAGAAATCGAAATTGGAGTAAAACTTGCAGATAACATCAATTCGGACATCGAATCATTAATTAATCTTATTAGCGAAGTTAAAACAGCAGCTGAAGAAATTTACGCTGATTCAGAACAACAAACAGACTATTCAAACAGCGTTAGCACAACGATATACGCCCTTGACGACGGATTGAAAAACTCATTAAAAATATTGGAAGAAAAAATCGAAAACATCCATAATCTTGATGGCATTTCTAATTCTTTTAAGGACACAATTAACTAATAGGATTCCAAAATGGATTTTTCAGATGAAATGGCCGACGAAATACTAAAAATATTTCAAGTTGAGGCAGAAGAAATAATTTCAAAATTACAAAGCAGTCTTTCGGATTTGGAAAAGAAACCAAACAACAAAGACGCTATTCTTATGCTATTTAGAGACGCACACACGCTAAAAGGCGCCTCTAGAATGGTTGGTTTTAACAATGTTCAATCGATTTCTCACAAAATGGAAGATATATTGGGACTTGCCAAAGAGAATCAAATTCAGCTAAACTCAAAAGTAGTCAATGTCCTGTATAAAACCGTCGACTTTCTATCTGACCTAATCCAAAAATCAATCGAACAAGGACACGAAGTGTACAGCAGTGAAGTTGGTGAGCACCTTTCAATACTTTCCAACGTCGAACAGTTTGCTGACAGCGTCAATACTAAAGACGAACAGGTTGATTTGGATGCTGAATTACTTTCGCAAAACATTAAAAACATCAACGCGCTCCTATCTGAAAGTCTATTTTTACTGATGAAAGTTGAATCAGAAAACAGCGAAAGCGCAATCAAAGATTTTCTTTCAAACACAACAAAATTATACGAAATTTTCCAGCAAACAGGACCTTTTGAAATAAAAAAATGGCTCGAAGATATAAAAGTTAAATTAGAATTTATAAGCAAAGGTTCAAACAGCCTCAACAGTTCTGAAACCGAAGAAATTCATCAGACTTTGGACAACGTAATCAACAAATTAATTCCGCTCTGCGAGTTATACAATCTTGAATTGGTGGATTATTATTCGCTCGCTTTTGAAAAAATGAGTGAAACACCTATTGAGAGGGTAGTTCAACCCCCAATAGAAAAAGAAGAAACTATTGAAGAGCCAATCAAAGTGGAACAGGTTATAGCAGCGCCAGTTGAATACGAATATGAAGCAACTGTATGCGGGATTTATGACTTGGAATGTATTCAAGGCAGAATAACAGCTTTGACACACAACGAAGCCTCACCTTCTGAGATTAGAATGTTTCTGACAAATTTTGAAAAAGATTGCCAAAACAATGATGCAAAAAAAATAATCCAACACATAATAAAAATTCTTGAATTTTTTGAAGTGAATGAAATTCAAGTTGACGAAGAAACAACATCAGTGCTCAAACACAGTGTTGAACACTGCGACAACCTTATAAAAAACAGACTGGAAGATGCAGACAACGAGTTGTTTGTGCAAAGATTAGAAATCATTCAAAAAGTTTTGGAAATCAGCAACGACAAATCAGGTGGTTCTGACGTTATCTCAAAAAGCGGTTACAAAATAAAAAATAAAAAAATAACCGATTTTTCGAAGGTCTTTAACACGGGTGCCATAAAAACACTCCGCGTTGAATCCACAAAACTGGACTCTTTGGTTAATCAGGTAAGCGAACTTGCGATTACAAAAATCAAAATCAAAAAGCATATGCACGAGCTAAACATAATCAACAAAGATTTGGAAGAGTGGCAAAGAAACTCGATAAAGGCACTAAATTATTTAAAATATTATGATAAAAAATTTTTTCAAACCGGGCAAACCGAGGGACAAGTTCCGTTTTTCGTAAAACAGCTTATGAATCTGTTTATTGATAACAACAAAAAAGTACAGGAAACTGCCAGTAATGTTTCAAGCCTTTATAGAACAATCCAAGACGATAATATGAAAATGGATTTGATTGTGGACAACCTTGAACAAATGGTTAAAGATGTCCGCGTTCTACCTTTGGCCACAGTATTTCACCTGTTTGGGCGTATGGTAAGAGATATCGCGCAGGAAAAAAACAAGGAAATCGACCTTGAAATTTTGGGAAGCGAAACCAGTACCGACAAAAAAATTATTGAAGAAATAAAAACACCGTTGATTCATATCATAAGAAACGCGATTGACCACGGAATCGAAACGCCTGAGGAAAGGTTAGCACTTGGTAAAAACCCAAAAGGCAAAATAATTCTTTCGGCAAAACAAGTCGGAAACAAGGTTATAATCCAAATAACAGATGACGGTAAAGGCATTAACATAGAAAAAATCAAAGACAAAGCTATTAAAAAGGGGTTCCTAACTCAAGAAGAAATAAATTCAATGAGTGACGAGCAGATAACCAACATCATCTTCTCTCCAGGGTTCTCAACGGGAGAAGAGATAACAAATATTTCAGGGCGCGGAATCGGGTTGGACGTTGTTCAATCAAAAATCGCTCAGCTTAATGGTAAGGTCAAAGTTCTTTCTGAAGTAAACAAAGGCTGCTGCGTTCAAATTGAGTTGCCGACAACGATGTCAACAATCAAAGCCTTTTTGGTAAGTTCTGCAAACCAAACTTTTGCGATTCCGATGGAGGCTATCAATACGGTTTTAAGAAAAAAAGAAGACGAAATAATCTCTAACCAAGGCAAAAGATCAATAATTTTTAAAGAGCAAACCATTCCACTTTTCGATTTGACAAGTATTCTGAACTTAGAGGCAACGTGTAATTGCAAAAACAAAGAAACGATTATAGTACTGGAAAGCGACGACAAAATGATTGCTCTTTGCGTTGATAAATTAATCGGAGACCAAGAAATTTTACACAAAAAACTTTCTGCGCCGCTCTACAAGTTAAAAAATATCTCGGGCATCACGACATTGGTCTCGGGAGAAGTCTGCTTAATTCTCAATATTTCAGACATACTAACCGTTGCGACCAGCTCCAAAAAAATATTAGTGCCGAGCGAAAGCTCTAAAATAGTTGCCAACAGCAACTATAATATAATACTGGTTGACGACTCAATAACCACAAGGACTTTAGAAAAAAATATTCTTACCAAAGCCGGCTACTCTATTGAGATTGCCCAAAACCCAATTGAAGCGTTCGAAAAAATGGAACAAACTAGATTTGACTTAATCATAACAGACGTAGAAATGCCAGAAATGGACGGTTTCGAGTTCTTAGAAAAAATCAAGCATAACGAAAAGTATTCTGAAATCCCTGTTTTGATGTTGAGCTCGCTAATGACAGAAGAGAACAAAAAACGCGCAACAGAATTAGGCGCAGAAAAATACATAGTCAAAAACGATTTTAACCAAGACGTTTTCCAAGACACAGTTCACAAGATTTTGCACAAAGAATCGTAAGTTATTTTTGCAAACTGTTATAAATATCAATCGTGGTTTGGCAAATTTTCAAATCGCGTCTGATTAGACTTTTGATTGTTTCCTTATAGCAAAGCAAAAGTGCTTTGTTTAGCCCATCAGGACCATCTAAAAGCATCATAACATTCGCTCTGTATTGCAAATCTCTTGTATGCGGTTCGATTTTATCTGCAAGAAAAATAATTTTTTCAAAAAGTGTCATATCTTTTTTGCCCAGTGTATGCCAGCGAATAGAAGACAAAATTTCTTCGTCGGTAATACCAAACTCAGCCTGAGCAACATACGCGCTCACAGGAGCGTGAAGCACCTTATAATTGACAAATTCTTCTTTATCTAAGTTGATTTCTTCTGCAATTTTGAGCATATGTTCTTCATCCAAACATTTTGCACAGTCATGCAAAAGTCCGGCTACATAAGCCTTCTTTTCATCAAGCCCGAATTTCTCCGCCAATTCGACAGCACATTGAGCACTACCTAGAGAGTGCAACAATCTTTCCTCGTCCAAATTGCCTTTAAGCCAAGAAAGGGCTTCCTCATTCTTCTTTATATAGTCTGTTTTCATTTATGTACTCCATAACAGCCTTCGGAATGTAAGACCCCACTGACTGTCGTTTTTCTAATCGTTCCCTAATTTCTGTTGAAGATAGATCCATCGGCTGCATTTGGGCCATAGTGAACTTATACCCTTTGTATTCCAACAGCGACAATCTATCTTTATCGATTTCGCCCTCTCTATTGAAAACAATAAAGTGAACCAAATCCTTTAATTTATTAGTTTCGTACCAGGTTTCAATTTCTCTGAATGCATCTGCCCCGATTATAAAACCTATTTTACCTTCAATTTTATACCTTTTATATAATTCTACAATGGTCAGGTAGGTATAAGAATATCTTTCGTTTTGAAATTCAATGTTGCTTATTCCGAAATAATTTTCACCGCTGACTGCTAATTTCACCATTTTAAGGCGGTGATTGGACAATTCGTCGTCATATTCTTTATGTGGCGGCTTGTATGCTGGGATGAACAAAATCGTGTCATAATCATAGACCGTTTTTGCATAATTCGCCATCGCCAAATGGGCATTATGTATTGGATTGAACGTCCCTTGAAACACGCATAATTTCATCTTTTAGTTTATACTCCTACCACTAACACACTAATATTATAACGCAAAATTATAATAAGTGTATTCCACCAAACCCACAAAAGAGGTTATAAATTTCTTGTATTTATCTCTTGATATCTCACCGTTTAGAACGATGTCCGCATTTTTCTCGCAAGGATTTATATAAATAGAAGCCTTTTGAGATGCATTTTTATAGATTCTATCAGCCGAAGAACCTAATCCACGCTGTTGTGCTCTTTCATAGAATCTTTTCTTTTGAACATTTTTGTCAATGTCCACGTAAATTTTAAAATCAAAAACATCCGCCACTTCATCCACAAGGGTATAAAGTCCCTCCGAAATTATTATCGGAGAAGGTGTTGCAAGTGTATTATTTTCAAACCTTTTTGCAGTCCCTGACATATCATATTTAGGAAGACGAACTTCTTGACGATTCAAAAGCATTTGAACGTGTTTTTTCATCAAACTTAATTCGATAGCTTCAGGTACATCCAGGTCGTAATTTTTAACAAACTCGGCGAACGAACCAGCTTTAATGACTTCTTCTGAACGATCATAATAATAATCGTCAGTATTAATTCGTGTGACAATGTTTTCTGATAAAAATTCTTGGGCAAAATTTTCCATAATCTCTATTGCGTCAAGTACAATTGTAGATTTTCCGCTGGCAGTAACTCCGCAAACGCCAATTGCAGCAGGTCTAAACGCCATACCAGAAAGAAATATTGCAATTTTTTTAATAACATTCGGTGCAATTTTTACAAAAATAGAGTCGACTGAATTCAACTCTTTTAAAAACAACTCTGTTAACGATTTTTCTAATTTTTGAAAACGCGATTGATAAATTGGGTCTGACACACAATTCAAGTGGGCTTTTTCTACATTAACTTCAGCAACTGTTATCAATTTAATTCCTTATCCCATTGTAAAAAATCTCTGTTGAATATATTAAATCCCAAAAATAAAATAATTGCTAGCAAATGTAAAATTTGAATGCAAAGTTGACATTTCTTAACTTATTGTTAACAATGTAGCAATAGATTATTTTTACGGCTCTACTATCTCCCAAATGCCTTCTATTCCGTCTTTTTCAGGTCTAATAATGTTCGCCTGAGGGATTTCATTTAAAAGTTTGTCAAAATTAGCAGATGGGTTAATCGCACCAAAGTCATAGCCTTTGTTTGCGTTTGAAATATCATTCACGTCATCTCCGAGTGCAAGAATTTTGTTCGGCTCAAGCCCCAATTCTTTTCTAATAAATTCACTTGCAGCACCCTTGTTTGTTTTAGCTGAAATGATTGCAACGTCAACACTACCGTCAGCATTTAGTCTTGGACTCGCATGATTCCCCATATCTTTCGCAACATCAGCAGGGAAATATTTGCCCAAATTTGCCAAGTTATTTTTGTCAAAATTTTGGAAATTCACATCAGCTTCAATTCCATTTTTTGCAAGCAATTTTTCGATATCAGGCAATGTTTTTTTGAACACACCCGGTGCCATCATAAAATAAATATTCAATGGTGAGCCATAAGTTTCATATTCAGTGATTCTTGAACCTCTGAATTCTTTTTGGCCATCGGGAATCAAAGTTTTTGGCATTTTAGCATAATCATCAGTTGTGAACGGGTTCTCTTTTGCAATTTTAACCATAAAATCTCTGATTTTTTCTTTATTAAACTGCTTTGCCAAACCTTCGGACCAAGAAGTTATTTCCTCAAGACTTCCATTTATATTTTTGTAGATATTAGCCCCATTATTTGCGACCAAATATTCAGGCATAACAAGCTTTTTAGCTTCTATTAACGGTAGGAAATGTTTTAATCCTCTAGAAGATGAAGCAACAAAAACTCGCCCTTGAGTGGCAAAATCCATAACTTTATTTCGCACTTCCTGAGGTCCATCCGGTTTTATCGCTCCGATTAACGTATCATCTATGTCAGAAATTACAACTTTGATATTCTTAAGCTGTTCTGCATTCAAGAACTTGCTCGTAAAAGAAACACTGTCATTTTGCATAGCAGGAGTTTGATACCTGTAATTTTTTGAACTAACCCTGTGCTGATTTTGCGAATTAACGCCAATAGATTGAACTCTCATAATAAAAACCATTCCTCATATTTTTAGTAAACCCTCTTGGGCATGTAAAACCCTCTAAAAATATTTTTTGCTAGTTTCTTAATGATTTTTAACATTGAGAACAAAAACAAAAGGGGCGGGTTTGCAAAGCAAACCCGCCCCTTTGAAAAAACATATTATCCCAACAGTACCCTGTCCAGGCAAGCTTTTGGTGAATATTGCCACTCGCGGTAAGTTATTCTGTTAATTTTGAAACCTGTTCTTTCAAGTATTGCCTGTTTTTTCATATTAGTGCCTGAAAGCCTTTTGCTATCTTCGACACCGTCACATTCGATTGCGATTTTATCGTTCACCAACAAGTCGACGCTATATCCCGCAACTTCTGTACCGGCTTGGACTTCGTGCCCTAGGTCTCTTATCGCTTGTGCAATTTCTTTTTCAAACGAGTTTTTGTAAACATTCTCATCAAGCTCTTTGTTCTCAATCGACTTATGTCTGACTTCATACTCATCAACATATGCCAAGTAAGTTCTGAACAACCCATCAGGAAGCTCGCGAGGATTCTTTGAAACAAAGTTTATCATCTGATATCTCGCACGAGTAACCGCAACGTTAAATAGATTCGGTTTTTGTAGGAACGTCAAACTCTGTGGGAAACTGTTTGGAGCGAACGCCCAAGACAGAAGGATAATATCTCGCTCATCACCTTGGAAAGTGTGAGCAGTACCGATTTCAATCTTGTGTTTCTTAATCATATGTTCTGAAATTACCATTGCAACAGATGTTTTCAGTTGTTCAACCTGCGCTCTGAACGGTGAAATTATACCAATAGAAACTGGATTATCAGAATTTTTGCGCTCATCCGCTATAATAATTTCTTGTAATTTAGCAACAACTGCTTCAACTTCAGGCAAATTTCTTGTCGCATCAAAATCGACTTTACCATCAGCAACGAGAATAGTTTCCAACGCCTTGATTTCATTTTTGTTTCTGCGCATTATTCTGATTCTGTCACCATAAAACTCTCGGTTTGAGAAATTAATTACAGGCGGCAAACTTCTGAAATGCTCATCTAACAAAACAGGGTTCATTGAATAATAATTAGCCAAATCAAACATGGAGTTTGTTCTAAAACGCCACATCAATTGGTATTTATCAGGAATTGAATACTGACTCAAGAAAGACTGTTCTTTTGCTTTTTCTAAGAAAGACAAATGCGGCAACTGCTTGTCATCACCAACGATTACAGCTTTTTTAGCTCTGTAAAGAATTGGGAAACAGCTGGCAATATCACACTGAGAAGCTTCATCAATAATTGCAACATCGAAAAGCCCCGGCTTCATAGGCAAAGAACCCGAAATTGCATAAGTTGTAACGCACCAGCAAGGGAAAGCTTCCATCAACGGTTTAAAATCCTCTGCTTCAAGCAACCTGTTTTGAAGGTTTTTCTTGCGCTCGGTAAGTGATTTTGTGTGAATAATAAGCCTTTGACGCTTAACTTGGTCACGTAAAAGACCTTTTAAAGACTCTCTGCGTTTACCTTTTAGGATATCAATCGCCAAATTTCTTTGTTTACGTTTTAGCATACGAATTTGCTCAGACATAACATGTAAGTTGCCGAGTTTTTGAATGCTTGATTCAATAATCCTCATCTCACACGCCAATTTAGAAACATCTAATTCAGCCTTCAAACGCCCGATATTTTCATAATTTTCGTTGAACTCACTTAGTTTTAATATTTTTTTAAGTTTATTTTTGCTTGAATAATTTGAAACTGAGGCGAAAAACCCTGTTTTTTCAAGATTTTTTTCAATCACTTTAATTAAATCAGAAACTTGATCAATTTCAGATTTTTTCAAAACTTCTCTTGTTCCGTTTATGAATATCATTTGCCCAAGAGCTTTTTCTTCTTCTGTTTTTTGCACAGAAATCTCTTGCCATTTTTGCTCGAACTTGATTGTACTTTCAGATTTGCTTTCCAAATCCTTAATATTGCTCAAAAGTTCTTTCATATCTTTTACTTCGGCGAAAAGAGCACTTTCATATTCACTGTCAAGGTCTACTTTATTTGAAAGCAAATCCTGAAGCTGGAAGCTCAATTGTTTTTGATAATTCAATCTACCGGCACGAAGGGCTAAAAACGGCGCGCCCAAATCGTTCAATCTATCAGCAACAACGTCAACCGCCTTATCCATACGAGAAGCAACCAAAACTGTCTTACCGCTTGCAATCAAGTGTGAAACCAAGTTGACAATCGTTTGAGATTTGCCTGTCCCTGGAGGTCCATAAACAGCAACAAACGTATTGTTCTCAAGACTTTTGATAACGTTTTCCTGTGAATCACTCAATGAAAGCGGAGTTATCGCGGCAAAATCCTTCAAGTCTTTAAGTGGCCTTGCAGGATTATCAATCAATTTGCCTTTTGTCTGCAAATATTCTTCATTGATTATGTTCAAAGCAGTTTCTCTATAAACGCCGCTCGGTTTTTCAGCAATTTGCATCAATTCGTGCAAAACTCCTGCAGTAACTGACGGACGCTTTGTCAAAATTATTGAACACTGATTTGTCAAAGTAATTTTATCAAGCTTAACAGTCGCTTTAACAGCACGTCCTTCAACAACTTCTTCCAAGTTTTCAAAATCTATTGCTGTCTCATCAACTTCACTTTCTTTGTAAAAATCTTTTGTAATATTGTCCTCATCAACGTCTTCTGAGTGGTCAATTTTTATCTCGATATCTGGAACGATTGATTTTAAAGTGGTTAAAAATATTTCCATTTTTTCATTTGTAATAGGAAGTTCCGGCACGACATCCAAAAGCCCTTCAAGTAATTGATCAACTTCATCATCATCATCGCTTTTTTGCATCATAGCAGTAAGTGCACCAGTATTCAAAGACAAGAATTCATCTTGAAGCATACAATTGATATTCACGCCATTTCGCTCAAGCTTACAAGGCATATACAAAAGCGGTGTCAAAAATTCATTAGCTTTTTTGTTTTTTGAACTTTTACCAACCAAAAACAAATATCCGTAAATCAAATATTTATCTTTTTGGCTCAATTCACTCTGAATCATAAGCTCTGTAAGTTTGCTGTCAGAGCCTTCAAGGCGCAAAAAGTCACCATAATTATGGAATAATTCTTCTTCTCCTTTGAGGAAAATCCATTTATTATCCTTGTCCTGTTTCAAGTTTCTAAAAGTAGCACTTTTAACCTCTTCACGAACGCAATCATGAAGATATTGACATAACTTCTTTATAAAACTATTGTTAAACGCCGAATTTAACGCTCTTGTAGCCTCTTGTAGCATAATTTAACCATACACGAATTTTTCGTTTTCGTGCCTTTTCTAACTTGATAATACTCTAATAACTTTTACTGTTCACTTTCCTTATTTTACGCTAAAATGGTAGCCATGAACATCATTAATCTATATGAGAATTATAATTCATATTTTAATTCAGAGTTTGAAGAAATTTTTCAACTCTGTTCAAAATCTGCATTAAAAAACGGCTACAAGCTTTACCTTATAGGCGGCTTGGTTCGCGATATGCTCCTTGGGGAAAAGAGTTTGGACATCGATATCACTGTAGAAGGCGACGCAATTGAGTTTGCTCATGTTTTAGAAAAAGAAGTCGGCGCAAAAATTTTGAGCATACATAAAGATTTCGGCACAGTGAAAGTGGCTATTAACGGCGAAAAAATAGACTTGGCTTCAACCCGAAGTGAAACCTACCCTAAGAAAGGGCATTTGCCTCACGTGGCACAAATCGGCTGCGCTCTTGAAAAAGATGTTCTAAGACGCGATTTCACAATCAATTCGCTAGCACTTTCACTCAATCAAGATAATTTTGCAGACCTAATCGATTATGTCGAAGGCTTTGCCGATTTGAAGGCTAAAAAAATAAGAATTTTGCACGACAAAAGTTTTATCGACGACCCGACAAGGATAATTCGCGCCCTGAAATACTCGACAAGGCTCGGATTTGAGCTTGAAGAAACCACTCTCAAGTTACAAGAAGAATACATAAAAAACATCAACTACGATATGTGTTGCAAAAGGATAAAAACCGAAATTAGGAAAACCTTAGAAAAAGCCAAACAAGGCGCATTTGACAAATTTATCAACCAAAAAATTTATAAATTAATTACGCAAAAAGAAGTTCAAAAACCTAAAATTAATTTTGAAAGCTTAATCGAGCACTACAAACCCAAGCACTCTTGGATTGTTTATCTTGGCGTGATTGGCGTGTTTGAAGACGATGATTTTTGCGACAAACTTGAATTAACAAAAAATGAAAAAAGTATTATTCTAGATGCAAAGAATCTTCTTAAATCAGAACTCAAAGATGATTTTGAAATTTACAAAGCGTTTTCTACTCAAAAGATTGAAACAATGTTGATTTTAGCTGCTTTAGGCAAGGAAAACCAAGTTTTACATTACCTTGAAAACTTACAGAAAATCAAATTACACATAAACGGCAAAGACCTTTTAGCAATGGGGTTTTCACCATCAAAAGCATTCAGCGACGGCTTTGATTTCGTCCTGAGAGAAAAGCTGGAAAATCCCAAAATCAAAAAGATTGAAGAATTAACTATTATCAAAAATTATCTGGAACAAACCAAAAAGAAGGGCTAAATTCATTAAGAATTCAACCCTTCTTTTGATATTTTAACTTTTAATTAATCTTTTTTCGGTACAAATCTGTTTGCTGCTTTTTCCACATTGTCAGCTCTATTCATTACAAGTTGCACGTCTGGAGCATTTAAACCTATTTGGTTTTTTCTTTCGTTTGTATGTTCAACTTTCACGCCTTCTGATGATGGAACGTATGTTCTTACCGGTTCTTGTGGAGTTGTAACTGCCTTTTGTTGAGTTGTATTTACCATTTGACTCGCCTCGGGAGTTGATGGAGTTGCGACAGCGCTTGCTTTGTATGTATCAATTAAGTTTCCGCCTGGAGTTGATGCTATTTGATTATTTGCTAAGTTAGCTATTGCCTGAGGTGCTGCTAATCCGACATTTTGCTGGGGCTTGAACTGTCCGCTTGGCATTATCGGTAACGGTTGTTTTGCTTCTTCTGCTTTTGGTTCTTCCTTGCCTTCGTCCAATACTGATTTTGTAGGACGTCCGAAGATTAAGTGAGAACATTTTGCACCGAGTTTACCTAGAGGAGGAGCGATTACGAACATATAGAATAAGAATCTCATTGGTCCGCCGGCTGCCCATTTAAATCCGCCTGTTTTTTCTTTTAGAACGAATCTACCTGTTTTGAAGAAGTGCTCAAATTTTTCGCCGAATGAGCTTTTTACGTTTATTCCTTTTGGATTGAATGCTTCAAAGTTTTCTAACCCTACTGTCAATATTCTTGCAGCTAATTGCAATGGCTTATTGACGATATTTCTAATTATTTTGCCTGTTCTTGTTGAGAATTTTTCACCTTTTAAGAAATCAATATCTGAAGTTAATATATTTTTAATTCTTGTTTTTTCTGCTTTGAAAGCTGCCTTATCGGTATAACCACCAGCTTTTACTTTATCATTAAATGCCGTTAATTCTGCTCTGAATTTGTCAATTTTATCTTTGCTTATGCCGATGTACTGCAAGCCGCCCATACTGTGCATAATTTTGATACCTAAAGGCATTGTCAAATACATTGCTTCGTTATAAATTAAATTTTCTGAGAAAGTTTTTGTTTTTTCGCCTTTTCCTTTTGGAGCATCGATTGTCTTTTTGATTGCGTCCGCTACGAAATATGCAGCCATCAAGATTGCAATTTTACCACCGGCTGTACCGTTTGTAAGACCTTCGACCAATCTGATCATTGCCTTTGGAACACCTTTACCAAGCCAAGTTGTTCCCTTTGGAGCTTTGAAAGCATTCATTTTGTTAACGTATTCAGTGAAGTTGACTTCCCTGCCCAAAATGTTTCCAAGCCACTTCATACCTTTTTGTTCAGATAAATATTTTACTTCCCCTGAAATTTTCTTAGAGAAAGGAATTTTACCAATTCGTTTTGACTTAATAATCGTACTACCTTGGTCTTCACAAATTTTGATAATTTTATCGATGCCTTCCATCGTATGAGCTTCTTTAGATAATTTTTCCATATCCTCAATTGTCAAAACTTTGCCTTCTAATTTTAGAGTAGCACCATTTTTGAGATGTTCTTCCAATTTTTGAACTGCATCACTTGCAACTTCAGCTATAGTACCATTTTTCATCATTAGAACCATTCTGTTAGTTGGCTCTGATGGAGTATTAATCATAGCTGATAATATTTTAGATCTTGGTACAATTTTAGTTTTGAAATAATTGCCACCAGAAGTTAAAGTTGTTTCAAGCCATTTCATAGGTTTAGAGCTGAAAAATTTGTTATTACCAACATTTTCGGCCCATTGCGCAGATTTACCTATCAAACTGTCTTCGTAATTACCGCCACAGGCTTTGTTAAACTTATCCATCCCCAAAGACATACCAATGAATACTGGGACAGACAATGCCGGGGTAAGCCAGCCATTTTTTTCTTCGCCACCAGCAACACCTTTAAGGGCACTGTTTTGAGTAAGACCTTGTTGAATTTTATCAGCATCAACGTTTTGCAATTGAGGTTGATTAAGCCCCATTGTCGGTTGATAAGTTTGATTCAATTTTTGATTGATTGGATAACTCATAACTATATTACTTTCCTACCTTTATATATAAATATAAAAACAAAAGCAAGAAAAAAATTGACTATTTGGATGAAAAAATGTTACAAACAGTAACCACGGTACTTTTAAAACATTAAAGAGAAGAGGTTTGTAAACAAATGTAACAGAATAAACCAACACTGAAATCGGAGGTTGAGTATATACTTTATATATATGTAAGCAGTAACGAGGTGATTGAGATGACAATAGCACAACCAAACAAAATAGATGACAAACTAGCTAAAATGTACGAAAACCAAGTTACAACAATCATTTCTAGCGACTACGAAGACAGATCAGATATGCTAATCGCTCAAATGAACTTTATCGCAATCAACAACAAAAGCTTTATTACATATAGAAACCAAGCTGCCTAAGTGCAACTAAAAAAAGATTTAAACCACCCCCTACCTACCCTACCCTTCCTAAAACAATTTTTTTAACTACTCCCGTTCAGGGAGTTTTTTTTTGCGCACGGCAGTCGAAGTGAAGCCTGAAAAGACTTGCGAAGAGCAAGGCTTTGGAAGGCGCAACTAAACGTCAGCGACGTAAGAGTTTTATGAAATAAAATTCCACAGGAGCCTTATTTTCTGAGGATTCGCAACAAAAAACCTCACCGAAGTGAGGTTTTCCAAAGTTTCAAATATAAACCGATTTTTTTCTAAAGTGTATTTATTGACAGATTTATCATATTGTTTTTTTAATTATTATTGCCGTAAAATATGGCCGAATAAAATTTGTTACATGTTCTGTGTTTTAAAAATTTAGATTATACTCAGTTATTGTCCTTTTTTGTAGCAGTCAGAGCAGAATACTGGTCTGTCATTACTTGGCTTGAAAGGCACTGTAGTTTCACAACCACATGCTGCACAAGTTACAGGGTATTCTCTTCTTTCTCTTTGAGCGCCGCCGAAGCCGCCTCTAGATCCGCCGCCGCCGTTGCTTCTTGCTTTTCTTGCATCGCGACATTCAGCACATCTTTTTGGAGATGAGTAACCTTTTTTTGCGTAAAATTCTTGGTCTTCAGCTGGGAATTCAAAGATTTTTCCACATTCAACACACTGTAGTTGTTGGTTTTCATAGTTTTGTTCGTACATGTTAGTTCTTTCCATATTTTGTGTAACACCAATATTATGATACAAAAAAAATAAAAAGCTACTAAATTTGTAACGAATATACTTAATAAATACAAAATGTTTACAATTACCATTCAAATAGCAAGCCGCACTTGAGCGAAAGGCCCCAGTGCGACTTGTTTTCAAAACCCATTACCCAGCGATATAGCAAGATAAAACATCTTGTCCGAAAGCAGACGCGCGCATTTTTTTCAACGCTCTCAATTCAGTTTGGCGAATACATTCTTTTGTTACGCCGTAGACATTTCCGATTTCTTCAAGTGTTTGTCTGGTAAATTCGCCCAAACCGTAGCGCATTTTTACAACTTCTTGCTCGCGGTCTTTTAGAACAGAAACAACAGTTTCAATATCTTTTCTCAAGTGCTCAAATTCAACGCTAGCATACACATTAGACTTGTCATCTTCCAAGATGTCAGAAACATTCATTTCATTACCGCTATCGGTATCGAAGCCGCCCTCGATTGATATTGTCTTTGAATAAGCACTGAGGTAGGAATCGATTTTGTCTGATGAAATATCCATTCTTTTTGCAACGTCGTCTGTCTTGATTTGGCAATTATATTGACGTTCCATTTCTGATTTAATTTTTGAAAATTTTGATAAAGTTTCTTGGATATAAACCGGGATTTTCATACAGTGAGATTGCTCAGAAATAGCCTTAAACATTGATTGTTTAATCCACCAGCTGGCATAGGTTGAGAATTTATAACCCAATTTCCAGTTAAATTTTTCGACAGCAATCATCAAGCCCAAGTTGCCTTCTTGAATCAAATCTATCATAGGTATTTTTGAGATATGGATTGCTTTTCTGGCAATTGTCATAACTAATTTCAAGTTCGCAGTAACTAATTGTTTTTTTGCCTCAAGATTACCTTCTTTAGCAAGTTTTGCCACTTTCTTTTCTTCTTCGGTGCTGAGAGTTGGGTAGTTGGCAATTTCTCTCAAGTAACAAGTCAACAAATCATCGCTTGAAGCTTGTACAACACTGTTTTTTGCCGGATTTGTAGACTTTGATGTCTTTCTCATTTTGATTCTTGCATTTTTCATAGATAAAACTCCTATTTTCACATTCACATAAATTGCTCATTACAAGTAGCGCCCATATAAGCATCTGTTTAAGCATATTGAAAATCCTGCTAGAAACAGTATCAGCTTGGCGTTTTTTTCACTATCAAATTTTCCAAAAGTTTAAAATCAAGGGTACAATATTTTTCGAGAACGTATATACTCAATATATCATATGTATTTCAAAATTACAAGTGTTTTGTAACACAATATTAAGATGAGTTTATTTATTATTCGTTTTTTGTAATATTTTGTAATATATTTTTTAGACATTAATTCAGTGATAAATGTGCATTCGCTTGTTTATGTTATAATTTTTTCATTAAGACAAAGGAGGTTTATATGGCTAAGGAATGTAGTTTTGACGTTGTGTCTGAGTTT
>Ga0302215_10000783_pt1 | contig 23294 bp, 21 predicted proteins | sample II_Fen_N3_1_FD_194580 | JGI IMG/M metagenome (GOLD analysis project Ga0302215, IMG submission 194580) | Peat permafrost microbial communities from Stordalen Mire near Abisko, Sweden - II_Fen_N3_1 | ecosystem: Environmental > Terrestrial > Soil > Wetlands > Permafrost | place: Sweden: Abisko... | reverse complement strand
CGTATGAAGCCTGTCCGAATCACATTCGTGCTGGCGCAGTAGACTACAACAAAGGTAGCCTATCCTTCGATAACGGATCACGTATCATATCGTCAGCAACGACAGAAAACACTGGTCGAGGTCTGTCTATTACGCTTTTGTATTGCGATGAGTTCTCGTTTGTGCGTAACACCATTGCGAAAGAATTCTGGACTTCGATGTCTCCTACCCTGTCTACAGGCGGTAAAGCAATCATCACGTCAACACCTAACTCAGACGATGATCAGTTCTGGAACATCTGGCTAGAGGCAAACAAGACAACTGACGAATACGGTAACGAGCAAGAAGTCGGCCGTAACGGATTTAGAGCATACACTGCGATTTGGAATCAACACCCGGATCGAGACGAAAAGTGGGCATCGGAAGAACGTGGACGTATTGGTGCAGAACGATTCTTGCGTGAGCATGAATGTAAGCCGATCGTATATGAAGAAACTCTTATCAGCAGCATGTACCTAGCGACCCTCAAAGGCTCTGAGCCAGTTGAGAAGCAAGGTCAGGTACGATGGTACAAGAAGCCGACCAAAGGCAATATGTATATCGTAGCATTAGACCCTAGTCTAGGCACAGGCGGTGACTATGCGGCCATGCAAATCATTGAGCTACCGTCATTTGAACAGGTAGGCGAATGGCAACACAATAAGACTCCTATCCAGCAGCAGATTCGAATTATGAAGAACATCATCGACTACCTGTATGAGATCACTGGTAGTGAGCACGACATTTACTATTCGGTAGAAAACAACGGGATCGGCGAAGCATCGTTGGTTGCGATCAACGAGGTCGGCGAGGAAAACATTCGTGGCGTGTTCATATCAGAGTCGGGTAGAAATAAGAAGTATCGCAAAGGATTCTTCACGTCTAACTCATCAAAGCTTGCGGCTTGCGCAAAATTCAAACAACTGATTGAGAACAATCGATTCACGTTACACAGTAAAAACTTGATAAGCGAATTGAAAACGTTCGTTGCAGCAGGCAATACCTACAATGCAAGACAAGGCGATAACGACGACTTAGTTGCAGCGATGCTATTAGTGACGCGTATCATGCAAGCATTACAGAACTATGATGCTGGGATCGACAGTCAAATGCGCAGCGTAGAACCAGAGTGGGATCTCCCCCTCCCATTCGTAATGTGCTAATCGTAGTATCTGATAAATAACTAATACAGATTGGATATAACCATGGCTATAGTAATTACCTCAGTTGCAGAAGAATTATTTGAAAAGATTTGCGCACGATTCACTAACGTGGGGGTGAATGATGCAGAGGCAAAAGAAACACAACGACCAGAAGACGCACGTTTCTTCAATTTCAACTATCTTGATGAGAATGGTACGAACTTCGGTAACGTTACGATCAGTATCGCCGACGAAGAGAATCTAAAAATATCGTACGGTATGAACATCAGTGCTGAACTAAACACTGTCCAAAAAGACGAATGGTACGATTTCTTACGTGACATGCGTATGTTTGCAAAACGAAACCTCCTAGGATTTATCCCTAAAGACATCAGCAAAGATCGACTAGATCCTAAGGACATCAAGAAGATGGCCACAGTTGATTCTATCGGCAAAACTCCGGACGCATCTGTAACAGAAAGCAGATTGTTTGGTACCACCAAGACTAGCTACGAACCAATCGCTCCCGGCGTCCGCCTCACTATTCGCCACAACGGCGCAATCGACGATACTAAGAATGGGGCACGCACTCGTAAGATCCAATCAGTCTATATCGAAGATGCAAAATCCCAGCGTTTCTTAGCTCCTACGAACCACCTAAGCTGCTGCCGAGCATTGGCGAGGCACGTTGCCAACGAAGGTTCTGTAGGCGACGAGTTTGGCCAGCATTTACTTGAGCTGTCGAACGAGATGAGCAAGATCAAAACGTTTGTTCGAGCATCGCGCAATAAGATGTTCGAGAATGACGAAGCGAATGAGATGGCAAAAGCCGCCGTTGATCGATTCCACGAAGTGAAGAGAATCCTCGGGTCATTGTCCCACCACAGAAGTTACACCACGTATAAAGAGAGCTGGGAACCAAGCCACGGTGATGATTCGTCGGTTGATCTCGAAGAAGTAAAATCGAAGTTTGTGACGAACAATTTCGACCCAAGACTAGAAGAAGCTCTCCCGTACGTTTATGCAGCTCACAAAGCCGCGAAGGAAAAAGAACAAATGTCACCAGTGCTACAAACGCAGATGGACGAATTCTCTGAGAGCTTAGATGGTCTTATGGAAGATGGTAACGATTCGCTAAATGATGCCAAGCTTGAAGAGCTAATGTCGCTTATGAAAGAGCCGCTCATGGCGGGTGGGCTTGACGGCATAGATTCAGGCGCAGCGTTACAGTCGATCTTCTCAGGCACGACTATTGACCTGAACAGTCTGATGTCGGAGATTTATAAGATTGCTGACATCAACGACGAGGTTGATATTCGTCCGATCGTGTTTGACTGGCTGCAAAAGAACGTACCAGACATCGGGCAAAAAATTGAGCAATCGTTAGAGCACGGTGCTCCAGAAGAAGAACCTGAAGAGCCGGCAGCGCCTCCGCCTGCAGAACCAGCACCAGTAGATCCTAACGCGCCGCCAGTCGAACCAGTTGATCCGAACGCTCCTCCTGCACCGGCTCAAGAGTCTGTTATCCACGAAGATGATGCAAATACCGTATCTTACCGTGTAGAGTCAAAAACAGAACCAATTTGCTTATATACGGGTACGTCGTTAGATTTAGCCAAGAAAGCGCTTCAAAAGGCGCAAGAATCAGGCAATTCTACCGCAAAACTGTACAGAATCAAGACGATTAATGGCAAAAAAGTTAAGTCGTTGTATAACCCCAACAAAGCTACTAGTCAAACAACTGTAGAAGAAAACGCAACGCTAGCTGACATTCGTCGACTAGCTGGGCTAAAATAAGGAGCAACATATGTCAGCATCAGATTTTTTCAAGAAGCTACAACCGCTCTTCGAGAGTGCAGAAGCACCTAAGCAGGAAGAACCCGAGGCTGCTGAACCAGTGCTAGAAGGTGAAGCTGCTATGGCTCAGAAGTATGCTGAATTCTTAAAGGAATCGAATAACCAACAGCCAGTAATAAAGACTTATGCAGATGGAACCAAAGAGTGGTTTCTGAATGACAGACTTCATCGGGAAGATGGCCCAGCAGTCATTAGAACAGATGGATCTCGGTATTGGTATCTAAATGATAAACAACATCGAGAAGATGGTCCAGCAATCGTCAGAGCAGATGGTTCTCAACTTTGGTATCTGAATGGCAGACTCCATCGAGAAGATGGTCCGGCATATATCGGAGCAGATGGATCTCAACGTTGGTATCTGAATGGTGAACGGGTAGAACCTTTTACTACTAATGAAGAAAATGCTTCGTCTGAATCGAATGACGATTTTGGCTTAGACGAAGAAGTAGTCACTGAGCTATCTCCGATGACTGTAAAACGAACTTCCGACAAGCGCATCAGTAACTTCCAGAATGCGTCTGACAAATGGGACGAGCATAGTGCCGACCCGTCAATTCACGATACTGGAGAAGACAACCCGTTTGATCAAGAGGTAGAAGATTCGTTCGCAAAACTACAACGCAACCACCGTTTAGCAATGAGATCAAAAAGCTAAGTAGTCGATAAATAACAATAACACTTTTAAGGATTTAACATGTCATCAGATTTTTTCAAGAAATTACAGCCTCTGTTTGAGGATAAGGCAGAGCCAGCTAAGATGTCTAAGAAGGCACGAGCTGCTGATACTGAGCAGTCAGATAAAGAATACATCGCCAAGAAGAAACAGCGCGAAGCCGACAAGAAAGAGGCTGCTAAGAAACCAGCCAACGTTAAAGAAACAGCAACTGACTTCTTCCGCAAATATTCGACTATCGTGACCGAAGCAGAATCAGCTGCCGATCGTGAAGACGACGACGACGATACAAATTCCGACGAAGAAGATGACGGCCTAGAGACGAAGAAGGATGCGAAGAAAAAGAATCTTCCACCTTGGCTAAAGGATAAGAAAGACGTTAAAGAATCCTACGGTGATGACGACGAAGATCCAGACGTCGCAAAAGCCGACAAAGTAAAAGGCAAAGACGGCAAGACGCAGAAAGACGCCGAAGGTAAGAAAAAGTGGAGCTTTGACAAAGCCGATAAGAGTGCCGAAGACAAAGGTGCCAAGAAGGTAGCTAAGGAAAAAGTTGACGAGTCTGTAGACGACGACGAAGATCCGGACGTCAAGAAAGCTGACGCCGTAAAAGGTAAAGACGGCAAGACCCAAAAGGATGCTGAGAAGGGTAAGAAATTCGACTTCTCTAAGTTAGACAAGAAGGATGCTGACAAAGGTGCTAAGAAAGCTAAGGCAGATAAGGGCCTAACTGAATCAGTTCAGCTCAACGAATACCTCACCAGAGAAGGCAGCAACTTCGACGACATACTGATGCTGAATTTGTTTACAGACTTGTGTGATGATGAAGGTAGCATATCATACGAATTTCCAGAATGGCTTGAAGATCCAGCCTGGCAAGCAGTAGCAGCAAAATACACTCCGATTGCTAATCAACTAGAACAAGAGATCCTAGCGCAGGCGAAAACCGGACGAAAGATGACCGACGAAGAAGCTGAAGCAATCGACAACACCTGGTATGATGGCAGTGATGCATACGATGACGTAGACGATGGCGCATATTTCTTGCCACAAACATACGATGATCAGATCCGAGCGATTAAGGCGGTACTTGCTGGTGCGTTAGACGGCTATGATCCAGACGGGGAAGACGTAGAAGAATCATTTGCTCCTATAGCAGAATCAGCACCAGCACGTCGTTGGGTTAAGAATAAGTAATATGTCCGAATCTAACTTTTTTCGTAAATATGCTGACATGATCTCGGAAGCTGAGGGTAGTCTAACACTTCGGCAGTTGCAGCAGAAAGTGTTTAACTATCTGCCAACCTACATGCAAAAGTTAGGAGTGCCGTTTCAAAAAGTAAGAGAACTAAATCAGTACGACAAATATCCGAGGCTAGGCATGATTCCATTAGACCAGCTCGGAGCAACAGGAGTATCGTATTCGGTATCTGCTGAACCTATGCACGACAGTGATGTTGCCTGGCTGTTTCTTACTGTTGATGTCGGGACATCCAATGATTTATACAATCACCCGAACCCAGAAAAAGCCAAAAGCATACTGATGGCAGCTGAGAAGTTAGCTAGCTTATTAGGAGTGAAAGTAATTCCTTATTCTAATTTGTCTGCAAAACACCAGCATATGGCTCCAAGTATGGAGGTGAAGGTGGATATACCAGCAAGCGTTCCGAGCGATACTCTACAGCCATCGTCTACATCACAACAATCAATGTCATACGATCCAAGAGAACGATTCATGAACACTCCGGGCGAACGTGCTAAACAATCCCGTGTAAACGGGTCAGCCTATTCTGATTCGTTTGGCGGCGACAGTTCTAACTACCGAAGATAAGATTTCCGTGAGATGGGAAGCGTAGCATAAGATAGGCACTTCGGTGCCTATTCTTACGACGTACTATTCAACATCACGTGCAATAATATTTTGCTGTTCTACCGTAAATAACTGTATAGATACGGAGATGTATAATGCCTAGACCTGACGAATGTGCGAATTGCAGCAAATGGACCGCCGATCTAGTGCTGGCTCACCTACTTGCTCTTCAAGAAGCAAACGATCAGAAATACAATGAACGATTTCTATCCTTAGAAAAGGTGATCAGTGAGGCATTAGAATCGCAAGAAAAGGCTACGATCGAACGAGATAAAAAGTTCATAACCCGCGATGAGTTGCTGATCGTAAAAGAACGACTCGACATCCAAGATGGCAGTAGTCGAGGCAGGAAAGAATTGTGGGGATGGATCGTTGCCGCAGTGCTCGGTCTTATAGCAGCCATCCCATCTCTAAAAGACATCTTACCGAAATAGTGTATTCTGCCACCACCGACCAGCTATACTTATTGAGTGGTGCAACGTTATGCCTGTTGCAGCACAAAATATTTTGGTGAAATTGACCCGCTAAAAACGGCAGAAAAAGTAGTCAAATACGTTGAGTTGGCATAAATAACTATGTTACAGTAGTTGCATGGTGCAGTTACTGGTATCAAAGCGCAACATCATGGAAGCAGCACCAAAGACCATCTTTATATTTCATCAAGGAGAAAATCATCATGGCAATGTCATTAGCAGATATCCGAGCAAAGCTCAAAGCACAAGAAGACAAGAAAACCGGTGGCAGTGGTTCATTCGGAGACGGTACAGTCTATCCACACTGGTCAATCAATGAAGGCGACACAGCTCGCATTCGACTCATCCCAGACGCAAATCCAGAGAACAACTTTTTCTGGGTAGAAAAGGCGATGATCAAACTCCCATTCTCAGGCATCAAAGGTCAACCAGAAAGCAAGCCGTGTATCGTTCAGGTACCGTGTATTGAAATGTGGCCAGAAATGGGTCTATGCCCAATCCTCAACGAAGTACGTCCGTGGTTCAAAGACAAGTCCCTCGAGGAAATGGGTCGCAAGTATTGGAAGAAAAAGTCCTACATCATGCAAGGTTTCGTTCGCGAAAATCCGATGAAGGAAGACAAGGTGCCAGATAGCCCAATTCGCCGTTTCATCATCAGCCCACAGATTTTCAATCTGGTTAAGGCAGCACTGATGGATCCAGAATTGGAAAACTTGCCGACGGATTACCAAAACGGTCTTGACTTCAACGTCAAGAAGACCAGCAAAGGTGGCTACGCAGATTACAGCACCAGCACCTGGTCGCGTAAGGAAACATCCCTCACAGTAGATGAAGCAGAAGCGATTGAAAAATTCGGTCTGCAGAATCTAGCCGACGCACTCCCGAAGAAACCATCCGCAGAGGACTTGGTTATCATGAAGGAAATGTTTGAAGCGTCAGTCGACGGTCAAGCATACGATCCAGAAAAGTGGGGCAAGCATTTCCGCCCAGCAGGGTTCCAAATGGACGGCGACAAGAAGGACAGTGATGATAAGGGTACCTCGGCTCCTGCCGCAGCGCCTAAGGCAGCACCTGCTCCAGCACCGAAGGCAACTCCGGCCCCAACGCCAGTTGCAGACCCGGAAGACATTGGTGACGATGACACTCCGACAGCTTCGGCTCCAATCGCTACGCCAGCTGCTGGCGGAAGTAGAGCGGAAGACATCTTAGCGATGATCCGCAATCGTCAAAAAGCTTCGTAATACGATGTAACGTACATGACACAGGTCAATAGCCTGTGTCATGGTTCTATACGGAGCAATTATGATCTGCACAAGATTTACTAACAGCCTAAGAATTGAAAACGATGGAACAATGTATCCTTGCTGTGCAATGCAAGGTGCACCAAGATTTCAGTCTGAATCAACGATGCGCAGTAGTGTCTGGTATGCTACCCTATCAGATAAATTCGAAGCAGACATCTGGCCGAATGAATGTGCTGAATGCCGATATCGAGAAGAAAATCATCTGTCGAGTCTTCGAGAAAGAGTAAATTTTTATGCCCTACCGAATATTGAGAGGCACACCGATTTCTTAACCGTCGACATTAGTTTCGACACTATATGCAACGCAGCGTGTCAACACTGCAATGCTAGCCATAGTTCTCTTATTGCAAAATTGTATAAGTTCCCAGCATCAGCAAGTATAACTTCCTTTCCTCCAGAAATAGATAAGACTAGGGTGGGGGTTATGGACATCATGGGTGGCGAACCAGCCGTAAGCCTGAATGTTTCTCGATTTCTTACGCACGATATTTTTGAGTTTCCAAATCTGCAAGAAGTTGGGTTAAACACAAACGGATCTCGCATACTAACGAACTTAGAACCGATGCTAGATAAAGGCATTCGAGTCCGGGTGACTATGAGTATGGATGGAACAGATAGGTTGTTCGAATACAATCGATATCCTATCAAGTGGGGAAAATTTACAAACACAATGCAACATTATTTGTCTCTTCGGGATAAATATCCAGATCTGTTTATTCTCTACGCAAATATGGTGATTAGCTCTTTATCGGTGTTGTCGTTGCCTGCTGCTATAGACTATTGTGCCTCAATCGATGTTGAGTTAAAAGCTAACCTAATCGAACAGCCGTCAGAGTGGAGGGTACAGAACAACAATGTTCTTACTCGAGCAGCTAAACACCAGTTACTGAGTTCGTCGCTTAGCGAAGTAGCAAAAATATGGCCAATCATTGCATCTGAAGAACTAGATGTAACTGCTGAATTTACGGCTCATGTCGTTAAATCTGACAAAACTCTAGGAATGCGATTTAACGATTACTATGCTGAGTACGGAGTGCAGATCTAATGTTCTGCAGCAGAATAGATCACTTTTTGAAATTCAACTCTACTAACGACTTCAACAAATGTTGTTTTATGGTGCAGCAACCAAGATTTCGAACTGTGGAAGAAATGGAACATAGTGACTGGTTAGCTAGAATCCGCCAGCAGTTTTCAGCAGATGAATGGCCAGCAGAATGTCTACGCTGCCGGAGTGCCGAAGAATCTGGAGTTATTAGTCGTCGGCAGGACAGTAACAACCGGCACGAGGAATTAGTGAAGATTCAACCCGATTACCTCAGGATCAACTTTGAGGTAGATACTGTGTGCAATGCGGCCTGCCAAACTTGTGGGCCAGAGCTGAGCACATATTACTCGAAGTTGCTCAACATACCAATCACTAATTATTCTGGGTTGTCTCATCTGTCTGATCAAAATATCGACAACAGGCGTATCATCGAGATCGACTTAACCGGCGGCGAGCCAGCAATCAGCAAAGGTATTCAACATTTCTTAGAACACGACATTGACCAGTTTTCGTTGTCACTGCTTAGAGTTTACACGAACGGATCTGCAAAGATTCGTAGCCTTGAGCGATTGCTAAAGAATGGACAGCGTATTGATTTGTATCTTAGTATGGACGGTACTGGCGATGTGTTTGAATATTGCCGTTTTCCTATTAGATGGCCGAAGTTTTGTGCTACAGTAAACTACTATAAAGAATTAGCCAAGCAATATCCATCATTAGTAGTTAGGCTGTGGGGAGCATTGACATCACTGTCAATACTGGATTTGGACAACATTTTAGATTTTGCAAATAGCAACAGCATAATGTTTAACGGCGCGATCGTGGGCCGTCCAGACATATTACGGGTAGAGAAGAACAACTTTCTAACTCGTTACGGAAAAGAGTTACTGATGAATTCGAGGTTTGAGTATGCTAGGAATCTAGCAGAATTTATGGTAACTGAAATAGAAGAAACGTCAGCTGACCTTAGATCACACATCGAGCAAGCCGACAAGCTTCGTAGTATCAGTTTCATTGAGCATTACCCAATTTTAAAGGAAGAATATTATGGCCAGGCCATTTGACATCAGCAAGTTTCGAAAAAGCATCACTAAGTCTATTGAAGGACTAGGAGTAGGATTTAATGACCCAACAGATTGGGTTAGTACAGGAAATCACGCATTGAACTACCTAATCAGCGGCGATTTCTTCAAAGGAATACCGTTAGGTAAGGTAACAGTGTTTGCTGGCGAATCAGGTTCGGGTAAATCCTATATCTGTTCAGGCAACATCGTTAAGCATTGTCAAGACCAAGGAATTTTTCCGATCTTAATCGACTCAGAAAACGCACTTGACGAAAAGTGGATGAAGGCATTAGGTGTTGATACTAGCGAAGACAAGCTGATGAAGCTGAGCCTTTGTATGATCGACGACGTAGCCAAGACGATTTCGGAATTTATGAAAGAGTACAAGTCGATGGATGAAGCAACTCGTCCGAAGATCATGTTCGTTGTGGACAGCTTAGGCATGTTGCTTACGCCAACAGACGTAAACCAGTTCGAAGCAGGTGATATGAAGGGTGACATGGGACGTAAGCCAAAGGCGTTGACCTCATTGGTGCGTAACTCTGTCAACATGCTCGGCGCCTATAACGTTGGTATGGTCTGTACGAATCACACCTACGCATCACAAGACATGTTTGATCCAGACGACAAGATTAGCGGTGGTCAAGGCTTCATCTACGCATCGTCTATCGTTGTAGCGATGCGCAAGCTGAAGCTGAAGGAAGACTTAGACGGTAACAAGACGACAACAGTAAACGGTATTCGCGCAGCATGTAAGGTAATGAAAACGCGATACAACAAACCGTTCGAATCAGTCCAAGTCAAGATCCCTTATACGACGGGTATGAGCCCATATTCGGGGTTATTTGACATGTTTGAAACACGCGGATTGTTGAAGAAAGAAGGTAACAGCTATATCTACACTTTCAACGACGGCAAGACAATCAAGCAATTCCGCAAAAAGTTTGAGAGCAACGAAAATAATTGCTTAGACTTAATTATGGCGGATTTGATGGAGAACCCGTCGAAGTTGTCTGGAATCGATTTAACTGCTACCGCAGCAGAAGTCGAGTCTGACGAAGGTAATGTAACAGCTGAAGAATAATCTGATAAGTAATAGACGTTAAAGGACAATTATCATGAACATAGAAGTTTTATCAGAAGCCTACTTAATCCTCAAACAATATATCCCATCAAAGGATCGTCAGGAAGCAGCTGACAACCTGATGGGGTTGTTGGTCGACATGCTCAGCGACGACGATCTTAAAGAGTTCGGATCCACAGACACTGTTCTGACCCGTGCTATGAAAGAATACGTTGTTGAGGATGATACTGACCCTGACGATTACGACGAGGAACAATGAGCTGGTATAGTTAAGTAGTTGCTGACATTGGCACTTTGCCTAAGTTCATTGAGTATTTTGACAATGAACTACAGCAGGCAAAATACGATGTCACAATTCACGGTAATGTCGAGAAGAATATATCGGCATTACCGGGCATCACTGAACATAGGTTCAACCAACTACAAGAGATTGAAGCGGTCCTGAGGCATATGGAACTTCAGCTACGGAAGATCAAGAGAAAGCATTTTCAAAAATATCTCGAGCATTACAACAGGGCGTTGACGTCTAGGGACGCTGAAAAATATTCCGATGGTGAAGACGAGGTCGTTGATTACGAATCACTAATCAACGAAGTAGCTCTGATCCGTAATCGGTTTACTGGTATCTTCAAGGGGTTAGACCAGAAAAGTTATATGCTTGGTCACATTGTCCGACTTAGAACAGCAGGTATGGAGGACGTAACCCTGTAGCCGCATAAATACGATATGCGAGAAATTATCAATCTACTGACCGAGTCAGTCGGCTTAGCCAATCGTAAACCTGGCGAATCATTCAAAAACGACAAAGGTGATTTAATGACCTTTGTTGGTTTGAATTTTTATCCGTCCGAAGGAAAGTTTGACGATCACCGAGGTCTCAAAGACCAGATCGCTGACATTGAACAACGAACTAATACTTCAATCGAGTTCACTAACAACACTAATGCTAAGATGCTGGCATTCGGGATAGTAACTTTCAAAGACTCTAACAACAAGATCGTATTATATGGTCGGTATTTTGCGAATATCAACTCGATCTTCACTGCTAATTTTTGGCCCAACAGCGGCTTGCCTAACGGATTCAAATACAACAAAGCAAGCGCAACAAAAATGGCATCTGGGTTATTACCGCAAGACATTCTAACCAACATGGTAGAGCAAACTCCTGAATCGATACTAGATCAGGTGGTTGCTAAATTTGGAACAACCCATCCGTTAACTCATCTCACTAACGGCATCAGCAAAGGTCAGCCGCTACCGATATCAATCGACATCTCGAGTTACCCCGATCTAAGTTTTGAGGGATTCCGAGATTATTTCTGCGAAATCCTTCAACCTATCGCTGTGATAAATGGATTGACTACCGGCAATGCCAACGACGCAATAACAACCTTCTTCGGAAAGTCTGGGGTAAAAGGCGCAACGATCACGTTCGGTTCAGGTAAAAATGTCGGGCTCTACGACAGCCTACTAATCAGTCCGGCTGGTCGGCAAATAAAGATTAGCACTAAAGGACAGCTAGGCGCTCAAGCTAGCGTAGGAAATCTTATCGAGGCTATCGACGATTTAGAGATATCCGGCAATACGATCCTACGTGAAAAGTATTCGGACATCATCGAGATTATTAGGACTGTGAAGACTAAGGGTTATGCGGAAGGCCCGTTAGCATTAGCAGAACAGTTTGATTTGATATCTGGTAAAGATGCAGACATAGTGCGCAAGCTAAAGACTGACAGCAAAGTCAAACTATCTAAGACCTTGCAACCTATCTACGACGATAGAGCATCTGGTGCTGATAAAACTCGGTTGGTTCCTTATTACAATATGCTAGCCGGTATAGCCTACGCAGTAGCGGATTACATCAACGAAAACACTAATTTTAGTGATGCTGCTACAGACATTCTTAACAGCAGCGCTCTAATACAAATCTATACCACTGCTAAGAACAACGGAACAGAGTTTGTTCTAAATCAGTTTAGGTCAGTCTATCCATCCAAGTTAGTTGCTGGAGTTCAGTTTTCTCCCTACAAAAATTATTTTAGTTCTGGCAACAAAGGCAACTTCACATTTAAGGTATTGTCGTCTGGTGTAACACCGGATGTAGAACCAGCCAGTTCCGGCCCAGCAGCTAGTACCGTCGACGACACCGAAGAAAAAGTTGATCAGATCATTAGTGGCCATTCGTCAATCCGTCCACCGGGAACAGTAGGACGAGCAAAGAAATCAAGCAATGCAGTGTCTGCGCCAAGAGAGCGTAAATGAATCTCGAAGACAAAGCTGTTACTCTACTTAACGACTGGCAACAGTATAAGAAGGTGCACTACAGCGCCAAGACTCAATTCGCGGCCGCAGTTGACATTGAGATAGAGAAGGAAGCCGTAGCAGAACTAGCTAAGTTTTTGCTTGAGGGGTTAACTCTATCGTCAGTAGACAAGAAGGAGTTACTCTATCGCATTGGGATATTTGAGGAACACCTTCGAATATTTAAGGATAGGCTAACGTTCGAATTACTAAAGAATGGGAACTAATGGACTTATTTAAAGACAAATACGCTAGTCACGAGCATTCGATGCGTGTGTTAGATTTAATATCGACGTATGACGGATTTATGGACAGTCTAACTGTCATTGCTGACATGGGCGCTGGCGAAGGGTTAGACATTGAATGGTGGGCAACCGCAGAAACTAGAGATGACCCGCCCTTACCGTACAACTATGTCTGCTACGCTGTGGACCGCGATGTCAGCAAACTCAACAATCTGCCAAAAAACGTGCAGGTTATCCAGGGCAATTTTGAAGATCGTTTGATCCCGAGGTCTATTGATCTACTCTGGTGTCACGATGCATTCCAATATGCAGTGAATCCGTTAGCTACGCTGAGGAGCTGGAACTCACAAATGTCTGAGAATGGTATGCTAGCGTTGATGCTCCCGCAAACATCGAATTACCAATATAACCGTCTAGTGAATCGTGTGTATGATAGATGCTTTTATTCTTACACCGTTTGCAATCTGATCTACATGTTGGCAGTGAACGGGTTCGACTGCCGTGACTCATATATGTATAAGGCACCGAACGACCCTTGGATTCATATGGCGGTGTATAAGACAGACATTGCTCCGATGGATCCAACTACTACACGATGGTATGACCTAGCTGACAAAGGGCTGCTCCATGATTCTTTGATGGCGTCAATCAACGCTCACGGACATTTACGCCAAGAAGACATTGTGCTGCCATGGCTTGACCGTGATTTTTATTTCTGTAAAGACTAGACGTTACACTCTAGCATAAATACTTCATGAAACTAAGAGAATTCGCCCAACCAACTCAGCTAGAAGAAGGCATCAACGACCCAGGAATATTCAAGGCAGTGTTTATGGCGGGCCCACCGGGCGCCGGAAAGAACCATGTGATCTCAGCATTAGGATTAAATGCTGCTGGGTTGAAGCTGATGGACATCGACGACACGTTGTATTATCTGTTCAAATCCAGGAATGCGTTAGATCGACTTAAAACTATAACTGACGCTGATTACGAGGCTGTACGAAAAACAGAGCAAGCTCGACAATCTATGATGCGTCGTAATATGCTCGGACTAACCATTAATACTACTGGACGAGAACCAGAGCGCATCCAAGAGTTGAAGAACGAGCTTGAAGAATCAGGATACAGTACGTTTATGGTGTTTGTTGGTGTGGACCATTCGGTAGCATCGTCTAGAATTGAGAATAGAAGAAAATTCGCCACTGACCCTAGAGATACTCGCCCAGTAACCAAACCGTATTTTGACGCAGCCCACGAATCATCAATGAAATCAGCAACTTATTACGCGATGTTGTTCGGCACTAATTTCGCCTACGTAGAGAATAACGTGCCGACCCACAATCGTCCGATCGCCGAAGAAGACGACCTAGTTGAAGGGCCAGTTGAGGACTTCGACGCTGGGCTCAAAGATGCCAGCAAGAAGGTGTCGAGATTCCTTAAATCGCCCCTTACCCCTACCGCGCTTGCGATTGTAGACGCAACTCGCCCTAAAAACCACTGACCTTACCAAAATAATTGCTCATTTCGAGCTCTGACTATATTATAGTGTTTTACGTGAAGCGTAATTGGTGCTAGGTAACTCTGCCTAGTATTTAACCTTAGATAGGAAGAAACGAAATGAACCAAACTACAGCAATTCAGAAATCATCTGTTGCAAATGACGCAGTCATCAAGGTCTGCCGTTACATTCGCCCAGTCGTATTATTCAAACAAGGCGTCGGCTACAGCAATCTCGGTGGCGTCACCTTAGTGTTTACGATGGATTATGGTCGTCGTACAGTCAACGTGAAGTTCTCGATTTGCCGCGATGACGAAAACTTCAACAAGAAGGACGGGTTGTCTTGGGCTGAGAAGCAGGTCGGTGAAACGTTCAACCTCGACAAGTTCCAGTCGATGGCGGATGTCATGGGTGGATTCACCCAGGCATACTTGAACTTGCTCAACGCCAAATATGTGAATGAGTCACTGACCCCACGTGAGTTGACGCTGAGCACGCTGCTTCAAGTAGCCTAATTTCTGTTATTTTGTATCACCCTTGTCACCTGCATCTTCGGATGCAGGTGTTTCTACCTTAGTTGCGTTATCAGTAGTTGTAGTAGAAGACGACAATTCGGTAGTAGTTGTTGTGGTGCCACCAAACTGTTTTGACTTCAACCAAGCATTATAAGACCATGTGCCACCAATGAAGGCTAGATACATCGGGAAGACCATCGGGAAGATGCCGTAAGCTGTCTCGGATTGGGCTAAGAAGATCACGACCCACGTCGACACTGCAATGCCCCAAAACTGACCAAATTTTGCTAACGACAGCTTGCCGGTCTTTTGATCAACTAAAAGATCTGGCCAGCTCACTGTTGATTTCGGATTACGACTTTCAAGCATAAAGAAGATCGCAAAGCAAAAAATGAATCCAAGAAGGATAAAATTGTTCAACGCTGTGGTGTTTGTTAAAAGTCTCAAGATGTCGTCAACATTCATAGTATTATGCTCCAGTATATAAGTGTATTTACCAGAATTCGAGATAATTTCACTTTTGACAGTAAATACTAGAGAGGACCTAATATGAGTCAGAAAGAAACACCAAAGAGCTGCTCTTGCTCACAGTGTCAATACAGCAAATCAAGTCATCCCGGAAAAGTCCGGATGAAATCTAACGAACGGGCGTTCCGCCACAAGATGAAGAGGTTGCTGAACGCAGGTAGCGAGGATATTTCACCTGCAGGACGCGGCGATCGGCTCGGATAATCTACCATTAGGCTTGCTTTTTCCTTTGGATGAGCGTATAGTTACAACATAGGAAGAGCAGTTTAAAAGGAGTAAGTAATGAGACTAATCATAGATGCTTTTGATTTTGCTAAAGAAAAACACTTAGGCCAGGTCCGTAAAGGATCCGGCGATGCATACTTGACCCACCCGGTCAGCGTTAGCTACATCGTCGCCCGCTACAAAATTTCAAAGCATCTAGAAGAGTTGCTAGCAGCGGCATACTTACACGACACGCTGGAAGATACCAACACTACGTTTGCAGAACTTGCGGATCGATTCGGTCCGATGGTGGCTAGCATCGTATACGAACTCACAAACGACGAGAAGGAAATTACGCTCATCGGTAAAAAGGCATACCAGAAGAAGAAGATGGTAGGGATGAGCAGCTACGCACTGATCCTGAAGTTGGCGGATCGGATGCACAACATCTCCGATCAACCGACAATGAAGATGGTTGACGATACGTTGGAAATCATGCAGCACCTGCTCACAGCGCGTAAGCTGACAAAGACCCACACGCTGATGGTAAACGACATCATCGCAGAATGCTACGCAATAAAGGCTAAGGACTTAGCGCAGAAGCTGGTCACAGCCTAAAAGACGTCAAAATCAGCCTAAAAGCATAGTTTTTTTGTTTTGGCATAAATAAAATTACAAAGCACTTGACAGCGGTACTAAATACTGCTATACTTAGAACAAGTAACAATTTTAAGAGATAACTAAACGCAAATGAACACGATACGAACTTCCTGCCGCGAACAACATCCGACACTAGCCACAAGCTTAGGTCTCGTGATGCCTTTGTGGTCGCAGATTAGTTTTATTGGCTCAGATCGCGGGAATTATGAGAATAAAGCAAGACAGCAGTTCAGGGAGGGTTGGAATAGTTAGCAATAACACAACCTACAGTAAGAAATTTACAAGCCCTGGACATTAAAATCCGGGGCTTTTTGTTGTTCCGAAGAAAGTTGCAGAAATATGCAAAAAGGTGTTGACAACAAGGAATAAAGGCAGTACAATAGTGTTTTAGTTAGGAAGTCCAAGCAAAAGGTCAAGTTTTTTGGTAAGATAGTTGTAAAAAGATGCAAATAGGACTTGACAACGATGCAAAAGACTGTATAATTTAACACTTAGCAGTTAAACAAAGAACGCAAAGGAGAATGTAAATTTGAGGATGCGTGTTTAAGGTAGCAAGTAGTACGTCGATGATCCGGAACGTAGCCGGTAGTAAAAGACGCTAAACTTACTTAAAAGGGCGGACCTTAGGATGGTAGCTTCTTTTGTGGAGCGAAAAATCAAGGGATATCAAAGTGCTTTACTCCAGAATTTAAGCTGGTGTCTGTTTCGATACAGAGGTAAAGAAGGTGCACGTAGGCAACGCTACGACAGCAAAGCACTTCGATATCATCATTCGTAAGAGTGATTAGTAGGAATTATGTCTGTAACCAAGTTGGTGCTAGTCACCCATGGCAATGCGCTGAAAGACACAACACCGACTAAACGCATAGGTCGGCCCCTTTTTGTAATACAATGTCGGTAGAACGCTAAACGGTTTTGCGCAGCGTCGGAAAACGCTGAAAGATGGTTCAACTCCATACACTGACCTTAACAAAGAGCCGCACGATAACAGATAGTAAGTTACCGTGCAAATTAGAGTTAACCCGGCCTCCGATGGCCAATAGAGAAACTAATAGAAAGCGAGGAGACCGTTATGGTCTACACCTAAGCGATGCGTTACCTAAATTCTGATCGCGGCCACTGATACTGAGTCGCATATAATATGAGATTAAAAGCAGTAGAAATGTTGATCCCGCTGTTGGCATATTGCTTACAGGGTAGGGCAACATTTCAAAACACAATGAGTTGATAAGGGCTGTGATGCCGCAGACATTGTGTTTTGAAATGTTGGAAGCTGATCGGAATGTCAGCGGTTCTCATTGATACGCGCAAAGTTCAAACTATCGTCGCAGTAACTAGGGCAACCTGGACGAAGCGGTGAGAAGATAGGACTTTAGCATGAGGAGAGGGCGACTAGACTGTGTCATGCGTAGGCATACGCAAACTCACAGCAACATACAGCGATGCCGGGCTTTCTACCCGAAAACATTGCTGGTTCACGTCGTGAGACGTCAAGGAACAATTAGATGTTAGCGAACTGATCATTCGTGGTCATAGCTTTGCTAGTGCAGTTTGAGTAATACAGATCGTCGGATATGGCGGCGCCTCCCATGGCGGTAGGAGCGAGGTTCAAGCCCTTGGGTTTGTGTGAAAACGATTGTGTGATGCAGAGCTTACATTCCATCTTGCTTTCAATGCGGTGCGCACTGCAACCGAGAGCATTTTGGAATGTAAAGAATTTGGAGATGTAAGCCGAGTCGGCCTAGCGGCAGCGGTCTTGAAAACCGAGGGCCTGGGGAACCAGGTGTGTGAGTTCGAGTCTCACTATCTCCGCCAAATATTGGGTTGGTAACATTATGGCAATGTACCTCACTGTCTATGAGGACTAAGCGGGTTCGATCCCCGTCCAGCCCGCCAAGAATTGATGATTATGGAGAGGTGGCCGAATGGTAAGGCCCCTGCCTCGAAAACAGAGTGACCCGAAAGGGTGTGCAGGTTCGATTCCTGTCCTCTCCGCCAAGCTTCAGCTGATTGGCTCAACCAATATCGAAATTGGTTTTCTAAGTTACGTGAAAGTCGTAGCGCCTGTTAGCACACTATTTCGAAAGTATGCTTTCACGGAGAGGGCGCTTAGGTTAAAGCTAATCTAGTTGGGCCACCGCTAGACTCTCGATGAAAGCGTATTTGAAGTTTGCTTACGGGGATTGGGGCGTCAGATGAAAGGTCTGCGTCGGCACAAGGTGATTACTTGTGATGCACATCCTAATCAGGTGTAACTAGTGAAAGTCTAGTCTGTCCCACGTAAGCGAATTTGTTGTAAAAGTTGTAGAAAATGGTTGACAAAGCCGTAAAAGACTGTATAATGTACTACATGATGTAACGCAACACGCAACAAGCTCGTTAACAATTAGAACGTTTTGCTCGAACATGAGCCCTGTTTTCGCGATCAGGGCAATAGCGTGATTCACTACAGGCGGAGAATGCTTCGTCGAATGTGCCTAACGAGTCCGGCCAATGTTGGTTCAACTCCAACTGTTCGAGCAAAATGTTTTAGATACAGAAAAGCTAGGGAGCTAATCCCGAAAAGTGAGGACGGTCCGATTCCGTCGATGTGGTGAGCACCATCTGCTAATTGGAGCCTTGAGAGTTCGAATCTCTCCTGTGTTTTAGACATTTAAGGAAGTTTGCTTCCTGGTATTGCTCGTCGGTGACCGATTCCGACTTGTCGTTTGTAGCTAGCTCTTAAAGGCTAGCTTGCTTATCGCAGCGTTTTATCCTCGGTAAGACTTGTGGTGAAGAGGGTGGTTCCTTAAGTAACTGCAAGATACGAGACATAGTCCTGCTTACCACAGGCTGCTTGTGCAAACCCAGCCAATACCAGAAAGCAAATTTTGAAGTGATATAAAATGTTTAGTGTAGGAGAAACATATACCTTGGGCGACCTGGTGGAACTACTCCAAAGGCCACGGAGACTATCACTACAGTAGTTTAGGACAAGGTGATTCGGGATGCAAGCGCCCGAAACATTTTATATGACTTTAAGTTTTCGCTGTAACAATAGCGTGCAACGATAGAAGGCTTCGAGCCTACAACAATAGCGCGCAACGATAACAGCATTTGGGGTAGTAGACCGTTAAGGAGGCGGCCGGGACTGTAAATCCCGTGTCAATGCGACCAGCCTGGATCGTTACCAGGATACCCCACCAAGAACAATGGCGCCCAGCGCAGCGGCGTCTATAGAAATTGCTGTGCAACTAACAACGCGGTGGTAGGAGGCTAAGGAGGCCTCGCAGTCTGTAAAACTGATGCCTTCGGGCCAGTCTGGATCGTTACCAGGGCGCCGCACCAAACAATAGGAGAATGACATGGCACAAAAGCAAACTCCGAAGTCTTGCTCATGTGGGCAATGCACTAGAGGCAAGCACACTAAGTCAGGACATGAACTGATAAAGAAAGACGAACGTGCTTTCCGTCATGAACAAAAAATTGCGCTGAATAAAGGCGCAGAAGACGTAGCAGTTGCTCCAGTTGGCAATTACTACGATTAACTAACTTTGGGCTCGCATGTACTAAGGGAGCGAGAAACACTTGCAATGTTTCTGATGTCGGTTCGATTCCGACCGGGTCCACCAAAGTTGTGTTTAGCTGGCACAAAGTTGCTCTTAGCTATTAAGATTTGCCCCGCTTAGTGGATTCAACGCTCGTTGTAACTCCGAGGAACTGTCCGATGATCTAAGCTTGGAGAAAGAAAGGTAACTCCAGAAAGAATTCGTAGTGACGACCCAAGCGTAAGCGTCCATGGCGCGAGAAGCTAAGATAATTAAAGTTGCAGACGGTTTCGCAACGCTACAAAAATTTATGCTCTCTAAACTTTGATGGTGAAGCCTGCTCCTGTAAAGCAGTTTAAGTCGGTTCGAGTCCGACAGAGAGCTCCAAAAACATTGGGCTTGGCGCATGGGGCGCGAAGGACACTTGCAATGTCTTGCTCGGGGATCGTTACCCCGCTGGTCCACCAAATTTAGCAACATGATACTGAGCCGGCCAGTGCGACGGCCACTTGTGTTGCTGTTATGCCCGGGTAGCTCAGTGGTAGAGCGATGTCTTGATAAGGCATGGGTCGACAGTTCAATTCTGTCTTCGGGTACCAAGTTTAAAGCAAGATACTGAGTCACTGATGAAAAGGTGTCCACTTCTTGCATAGTTTCAGTTGGGATGTGATGGAGTGGTAGACATATGACGCTTTGAACGTCAGTTCCGGGGTTCGATTCCCTGCATCCCTGCCAGTTTCGCCCGTGTAGTATAGAGGCAATTACACGTCTTTGGTATAGACGATATGACGGTTCGAGTCCGTCCCCGGGCACCAGATTTTGTTGTAAATATGCACGACCGTTGAGATATCCTAGGCGACATACTATGCTGTACTAACCTAAGGAGAAACAAAATGGAAAATGTATATCGTGGTGATTGGTCTAACGTTGATGATATGGTACGTGATTTTCAGATATCGAAAGATGAAGTAAAAGGAATAAAGGTGCTGTTAGCTTGGTATGAGGAAGCCGACTACAGCGGTTCAGCATTCGTGTTGTTCCGCAAAGAAGGTAAACTGTACGAAGTAAACGGTGGACATTGTTCTTGCTACGGTCTCGAAGGTCAATGGGATCCAGAGGAAACGAGCGTTCCGGCAATATTGAAACGTGAATTTCCAGGAGTCGACGGCAAAACTGTTAAGGCGTTGATGGCAGTTTTGAACACAAAGTATTAAGTAGTTCAGGTGGCTTATAGCTCAGTTGGTAGAGCAGATGACTGTTAATCATCAGGTCCTTGGTTCGAGCCCAAGTTAGCCAGCCAAAGTTTTAATTCCGAGAGAGGCGCCATGGTGGCAACCGCGTGACTGTTAATCACGATTAGACTGGTCCGATTCCAGTTCTCGGAGCCAAAGTTTTAAGCAAGAGACGAAAGTCTTTTGCTCCATTGTAAGCATAATTGGTACTGCAACGCACTGTTAATGCGTCTTCCGAAAGGTCTTGCTGGTTCGAATCCAGCCAATGGAGCAAAAGGTTTTCAATGTAACAGATTCGGCCCTGTAGCAAAATGATAAAAGAACGTGGTTGTCTAAGGTCATGCCTTAAGTTAAACCGGCGTGTGAGTCAGAATAGGTGCAGGACCAAATGTAAAAGGTTTTCAATGGGGTTGTTATTTCAGTGGTAGAATCCTCGACTGTGAATCGAGGGACCAGGGTTCGATTCCCGGCTTCCCCCCAGAATAAGCAAAGAGCACGGCCTGTTCATATAAGGGTATTATCGCGGATTGTCTATCCGTAGAAGGGGGTTCGAGTCCCCCACAGGTCGCCAAGTTTGCCCTGTCAAGGGAACGTGGGGTCACTCCCCACAACCGAATATGAGTTGATAGTTCAGTGGTAGAATAGGGCACTCCAAACGCTCGGACGAGGGTTCGATTCCTTCTCTTCTCGCCAAAACAGTTGCTTTTTAACAGCACGCCTGTTAAACTGTATAAATAGTAAAGCAGTAGAAAGTATGCGGGAGTGGTGGAATGGTATACACAAGAGACTTTCACGGAGCATCTGCTAACGCGGGTGCTCAACAAAATCTCTCGGCTTTGGCTATACGGGTTCGAGTCCCGTTTCCCGCACCAAGAATTCGTAAGTGTAAGAAAAGATAACTTCGGGGCGTTGCATAGCCTGGTTATTGCGCCTGGTTTGGGACCAGGAGACCGCTGGTTCGAATCCAGCCGCCCCGACCACAGTTTAGCAGTAGAAAGAATTACGGGGTGTAGGCAAGTGGTATGTCGCCTGTTTTGGGAACAGGACGTCGTGTGTTCGATTCACACCATCCCGACCAGATTTCCTGGCAGCTCGACGAGACGAGCGTCCCCGTTGAGGGGTATGGGCAGTAGTTGCAACCACTACACAGGGAACCAATATAGAAAGCTAACATGGTTGTTTGCGAAGAGATTAGTAACATCAACACCTTAAAACCCAAACAAGATACTGCTTGGGGAAACTTTTACAGTTATTGCTGGAAGAAACATACTGTAGGTTCTTCGCCGGGTTGGACTAGTCTAGTCAACGCATTGACTTTAGAACTTACGCAGCACAATGCGAGTTTAGAGTATCGGCCTAATCAGTATAAAACATTTAAGCTGACATTTGCGAACGATGAGGATTACACGTTGTTTGTGTTACGTTGGAGTTAACGGATATGGGCGTATAACTCAGTGGTAGAGTAGAGGGCTCATAATCCTCAGGTCCTTGGTTCAATCCCAAGTGCGCCCACCAAACAGTTACAATAGGCATGACGCTGAAATGGTTTTCAGGCTGCTTTGACATAGCAGATTTAGAGGGTCCGATTCCCTACTTGCCCACCAAAATTTAAGATCAGTCGCGGAGTAGGGGAGTCCAGTCGTCCCCGCCGGCCTCATAAGCCAGAGATCGTAGGTGCGAATCCTGCCTCCGCAACCAAGATATAGCGGCTTCTAATAGCTAGACTCCAGGCTCATAACCTGTGATGGGAGAGGGAGCGTTACCCTCGGCCGCAACCAGTTTTGCTCTAAAGTGGTTTTACCGGAGGCAGCGAAGCCGAAGGTAATGCAGTTCGATTCTGTATTGGAGCGCCAAGTTTTAAGCTAGCTCCCCTTACTAGACCTGCCGTATGGAGGTGAAAGGTAAGACATGTTGCTAGCGCAGTGCCTCGCAAGTGTTCCGGTAGCACAGGTGATTCCAAATCTCCTGGACGGGGTTCGATTCCCTGGCGGGGTGCCACAGTTTTATGTCGCGTTGAATTTCGGGGAGATTCTCAGCCCTTCAAGCTGATGAGA
>Ga0302215_10000782_pt1 | contig 23304 bp, 11 predicted proteins | sample II_Fen_N3_1_FD_194580 | JGI IMG/M metagenome (GOLD analysis project Ga0302215, IMG submission 194580) | Peat permafrost microbial communities from Stordalen Mire near Abisko, Sweden - II_Fen_N3_1 | ecosystem: Environmental > Terrestrial > Soil > Wetlands > Permafrost | place: Sweden: Abisko... | reverse complement strand
CAGCCATTGCTGATCTTGAAAAACTTGTTCTCAAAAATGAAACCAGCATGTTGACTGCTAAAGTTCAAAATGATCAAAATTATAATGCTTCCTTAGGATTGATTATCGCTTTAATACTTGCCAGCATCGTGATAGCCATTCTTATTTCATACTGGATTATTCAGAGCATTACATCTCGGATAGCACAAATAGCTTTGGAGGCCGAGAAAATAGCCAGTCGTGAGTTTGGCAATGACAAACTGGAAGATACTACAAAAGATGAATTAAAGCCGATTTTTGATTCACTGATAAGTGTAAAGGAAAGTTTCAGGGAAGTAACCGATAAAGCCAATATTATTGCCTCCGGAAACTATACGGTTGACATGAAAATACTATCGGAAAATGATAGTTTAGGAAATGCATTAAACAAGATGACCAGGTCATTGCGTGAATCAACTCAGGAGAATGAAAAACAAAGCTGGCTTACTGCCGGTCAGAATCAACTTAATACAAAATTGATCGGCGTATTGAATGTTGATGAATTATCCGACAATATCATTCGTTTTTTATGTACCTACCTGGCTGCAAACTTAGGAACGGTATACCTGTTCAATGATAAAAACAATATGTTGGAACTTAGCGGACAATATGCTTTCAAGTCCCCTAAAGATGTCAAAGGTAAGTTCGCACTTAAAGAAGGTTTAATAGGTCAGGCTGCAAATGAAAAGAAACAGATTTCATTAACAGACGTTTCCGACGAGCAGGTACATATCATTTCATCGATTGTGGATGCCAAACCAAAACATGTGCTTATAACACCATTCTTGTTTGAAGGAAATCTACTGGGGGTTATCGAAATAGGGCGGCTGCAGGAGTTCAAAGAAACAGAGAAAGAATTTATCAATAATGCCATGGACATTATTGCTATCGGCGTTAATTCGGCAACCGACAGAAGACAAATTTTAGAATTGCTGGAAGAAACACAGGTTCAAAGTGAAGAACTGCTTACACAGCAGGAAGAGTTGCGGCAAATGAATGAAGAACTGGAGGAACAGACTCAGAATCTGAAACAACAGCAGGAGGAATTACAAATGTCGAATGAAGAGCTGGAAGAACAAACACAGTCATTGGAAGAAAAAAATACTGAGGTTGAAGCTGCAAAAAATGATATTGAAAAAAAGACAAAACAACTTGAGATAAGCAGTAAATATAAATCGGAGTTTCTGGCAAATATGTCGCATGAATTACGGACACCGTTGAATAGTTTGCTTATCTTGTCGAAAGATTTATCTGAAAACAGAAAGAAAAACCTGGATAGTATTCAGGTTGAAAGTGCCGAGATAATTTATAACAGCGGCTGTGATTTACTGGTACTGATAAATGAAGTTCTTGATCTCTCGAAGATAGAAGCAGGCAAAATGCTTATCAACATTGAACAGGTTTCACTACCTACATTTGGGGATGACCTGATGCGCAATTTTAAACATACAGCTGAAGAAAAAGGGTTAACCCTAACCTGTTCAGTGAGCGATGACACCCCTGAGTTTATTCGTACTGATCCGCAGCGGTTGAATCAGATATTAAAGAATCTGTTGTCCAATGCCATTAAATTTACTGAACAAGGAAGCGTAGGCATTACCATCAAAAAATTTACAGCAAGAAATATCATCATATCAATTACTGATACCGGGTTGGGTATCCAGGAAGACAAACTTCTGGCGATATTTGAAGCATTTCAGCAGGCAGATGGCGGTACATCACGGAAATACGGAGGGACAGGATTAGGCCTTTCCATATCACGGGAGCTGGCCAGGTTATTAAGTGCCGAAATCAACGTGGAAAGCAAGATAAATGAAGGTTCAACATTTTCAGTTATAATTCCTCTTGAAATTTTTCCGGAACCGGAATTGGTAGATGCTAATCCATCTGAAAAAACTCAGGTAAATAAACTACATAATGTGAACGATCCGAACTATCTGAATTCTCCCTGTCTGGAAGATGATAGAGACCAGATAACAAGGGATGATAAAGTGCTTTTGATTATTGAAGATGATTTGATTTTTGCTTCTATACTTTTAAAACAAGCTGACAAAAAAGGATTTAAGTGTTTGTCTGCATCAACAGGAGAAGATGGCTTAATGTTAGCCGCTAAATTCAAACCGCAGGCAATTATTCTGGATATGGGTTTGCCGGGAATAACCGGAAAAGAAGTGTTGATTGAATTAAAAGCAAATCCAACATTAAGGCACATACCTGTTCATATTATATCAGCAAGCGAACCATCGATCGACCAAATCAAAGAAAGTGTTATTGAATTCATACAGAAACCTCTAAATAAAAAGGAGCTTGAAGAAGCATTTAACAGGATTGGAAACTTTGTGGACAGAAAAATAAAAAATTTGCTGATAGTGGAAGATAGTGAAAATTCACGAAAAGCAATTCGCTTACTAATCGGGTCGAAAGATGTAAATTGTTTTGAAGCAGCTACAGGAATGGTTGCATTGAAAATATATCAGGAACATCATATCGATTGTTTAATACTGGATTTAGGTTTGCCGGATATGAGTGGCTTTGACTTTCTCAGGAAACTTGAAAGTAAAAAAAATCAAAATATTCCACCCATTATAGTTTATACTGGCAGGGAGCTTACAAAAGAAGAAAACAGTGAACTTCAAAAATATGCAACAAGTATCATTGTAAAGGGAGTAAAATCGGAAGACAGGTTGTTGGATGAAACTGCATTGTTCCTTCACCGGACAATCATTAATCTGCCCGATTCGAAACAAATGAATCCGGGAAATGTGTATGATAAAGAAGCTGTTTTTCATACCAAAAAGATTTTACTGGCTGATGATGATTCACGGAATATATTTGCTTTATCAAAAATATTGGAAGAACGTGGAATGGAAGTGCTAAAAGCCGAGAATGGGAAAATTGCACTTGAAATGTTGGATGCTCATAAAGACATTAATCTGGTATTAATGGATATTATGATGCCTGAGATGGATGGCTATGAAACAATGAAACAAATCCGATCTCAGCTAAAGTTTAAAGGCTTACCGGTTATTGCACTTACAGCAAAAGCTATGAAAGACGATAAACAAAAATGTATTGATGCCGGAGCCAACGATTATATCACCAAACCAATCGATGTCGAACGCTTACTTTCATTAATGAGAGTCTGGTTAAGTAACTGATAAAAATTATTAAGCTATTGATTAAACATGATGGGATCAGTATTGAGATACTATAAAATAATACGATATTAATTATATTTTAAAATGAAGGAAAATATACGTCATAAAATATTAATGGTAGACGATAGGGCAGAGAATTTGTTTGCCTTAGAAGTAATTCTTTCCAATGAAATTTATATCTGTGTAAAAGCAAAATCAGGAGAGGAAGCATTAAACATCCTAAGTAAGGATCAGGATTTTGCCATTATATTAATGGATGTGCAAATGCCTGTCATGGATGGATTTGAAACGGTCAGACAAATCCGTCTTATTGAACAGATAAAACATATACCGATAATCTTTTTAACGGCGAGCATGGATAATTCGTCGCAAATATCGAAAGGGTATCAGGCAGGAGCTGTTGATTATATGATTAAACCCCTCTCTCCCGAAATACTAAAAGCTAAAGTTGCAGTATTTGTTGAATTATATAAAAAGACACAACAATTATTAATACAACACGAAGAGAAAGAAAAACGGGCAGGCGAATTAGTTATTGCCAATGATGAACTTGCTTTCCATGTCGTTGAGAAAGAAAAACGTGCTGCAGAATTAATTATTGCCAATAAAGAACTGGCATTTCAGAACGATGAAAAAGAAAAACGTGCGGCAGAACTAATTCTTGCCAATAAAGAACTTGCTTTTCAGAACGATGAAAAAGAAAAACGTGCAGCAGAATTAATACTGGCCAATAAAGAACTTGCTTTTCAAAATGATGAAAAAGAAAAACGTGCAGCAGAATTAATCCTGGCGAATAAAGAACTCGCTTTTCAAAATGATGAAAAAGAAAAGCGTGCAGCAGAACTAATCCTGGCGAATAAAGAACTCCTTTTTCAAAACGAAGAAAAAGAAAAGCGCGCAGCAGAATTAATCCTGGCCAATAAAGAACTGGCTTTTCAAAATGAAGAAAAAGAAAAGCGTGCTGCCGAGTTGATCCTTGCAAATGAAGAATTGATTTTTCAAAACGAAGAAAAAGAAAAACTTGCCGCTGAATTAATAATAGCAGACAAAGAACTGGCCTACCAGACCAAGGAGAAACAAAAACGGGCCGATGAACTGGTTATTGCAGATAAAGAACTTGCCTTTCAGACAGAAGAAAAGGAAAAGCGTGCAGCCGAGTTAATCATTGCCGACAAAGAACTCTTATTTCAAACTGAAGAAAAAGAAAAGCGCGCCGAGGAGTTAGTGATTGCCGACAAAGAACTTGCATTTCAGACTGAAGAGAAAGAAAAGAGGGCTGCAGAATTAGTGATAGCCGACAAAGAGATTGTATTACAAAACTTAGAAAAGGAACGTAGGGAAATTGCCAATAAAGAATTGGAAGCATTCACGTATTCGTTAAAATTAGCATCCCAATATTCGCTTAGCCTGATTGAAGCAAGTCTGGACCCGTTGGTTACCATAAACACTGAAGGTAAGATTACCGACATGAATGAGGCATTGGCCAACATAACAGGTATGACCAGGGAAGAACTGAGTGGTACTGATTTCTTTGACTATTTTACTGAACCTCAAATGGCGCGTGAAGTGTACCAGGAAGTATTTGCTAAAGGTTCTGTGGCTGATTCACCACTTACGTTACGCCATAAAGATGGAAAACTGACCGATGTATTGTTTAATGGTTCGGTCTATAAGGATGGAAATGGGAATGTGCTTGGTGTTGTGATTGTAGCCCGGGATGTAACGGCTCAAAAACTGCTTTCTAAATACTCACTCAGCTTGATTGAAGCCAGTCTTGACCCGTTGGTTACCATTAGTACCGAAGGTAAGATAACGGATATGAATCAGGCAACAGTAAACATTATTGGAATGACCCGGGAGGAATTGACTGGCACTGACTTTTTTGATTATTTCACCGAACCACAAATGGCCAGGGGAGTTTATCAGGAAGTTTTTGCAAAAGGGTCAGTAGCTGATTCTCCCCTTACCTTGCGTCATAAAGATGGTAAACTGACCGATGTGTTGTTTAACGGTTCAGTATATAAGGATGACAGGGGTAATGTGTTGGGAGTTGTTATTGTGGCCAGGGATATTACCAATCAGAAACGAATAGCTACCGAATTAACGGAAGCAATCGTGTTTGCTGAAATGGCAACTGAAATTGCCGAAGTAGCAAAGAATAAAGCTGAAAGTTCAACATTGATTGCTGAAAATGCCGTAAAAGCAAAACAACAGTTTCTGTCGAACATGAGTCATGAAATCCGGACACCAATGAATGCCATTATCGGATTTACGAAAGTGTTGCTAAAAACCGAACTGAATCCTAAGCAAAAAGAGTATCTCACGGCTATTAAATTGAGTGGAGACGCACTGATAGTCCTGATCAATGATATCCTTGACCTGGCTAAAGTAGACGCTGGTAAAATGACTTTTGAACAGGTGCCTTTTAAGATGTCTGTTTCCATTTCTGCCATGATTCATTTGTTTGAAACGAAGATCTGGGAAAAGAATTTATTGTTGATAAAAGAATACGATGAACGGATTCCGGAAGTATTGCTAGGCGACCCTGTAAGGCTTCACCAGATTATTCTGAATCTGGTAAGTAATGCCGTTAAATTTACTTCGAAAGGAAGCATAACTGTCAGTGTCAGGCTTCAATCTGAAGACGATGAGAAAGTAAGTATTGAATTCTCGGTGAAAGATACCGGTATTGGTATATCAGAATCGAAAATGACATCTATTTTTGATAACTTCCAACAGGCAACCAGTGGCACATCCAGATTATACGGAGGTACCGGATTAGGACTTGCAATTGTGAAACAATTGGTAGAACCACAAGGTGGAACCATTAGCGTTAGCAGCAAGCTCGAAGAAGGATCTGTTTTTAGTTTTGTACTAAGTTTTCAGAAGACAACAGCAGATGCGGAAATAGAAGTTGTATCAACTGAATTGGATGATGAGAATAATAACATTAGAGTACTGGTAGTGGAAGATATCCCGCTTAACCAGTTGCTGATGAAGACACTCCTGGATGATTTTGGTTTTGAAAGGGATATGGCAGAAAATGGTAAAATAGCCATTGAAAAACTTAAATCAAAAGAATTCGATATTGTATTAATGGACCTTCAAATGCCCGAAATGAATGGTTTTGAGGCTACTGATTTTATTCGTAACAGAATGCATTCAGATATTCCAATTATTGCATTAACAGCCGATGTAACCACTGTGGATCTGGCGAAATGCAAGGCTGTGGGAATGAATGATTACATTGCTAAGCCGGTTGATGAACGGATTTTATATTCTAAGATTATTGCATTAGTAAAAAAAACAACTCCTATAATCGCTATTAAAGAGGATTCTGCTGAATTAATTGAGATTAAAAAAATTAAATGCATCAACCTTGAATACCTGAATACCCGTACAAAATCAAATCCACAACTAATGATGGAAATGATTACACTTTACCTGGAACAAACCCCACCATTGATTAATGCCATGAAAAATGCGTTACAGACTAAAGACTGGGATTCGTTGCATGCTTCAGTTCATAAAATGATTCCTTCATTTGCTATTATGGGCATGAATACTGATTTCGAAAATATGGCCAGAAAAGTACAGGATTATGCCGGATCCCTGCAGCATTCAGAAACAATACACGATATGGTTTTACAACTTGATAGTGTATGCACACAGGCATGTAAAGAATTAGAAATAGAATTTAACAGAATAAAAAACTCAAACTGATGAATAAAGATAAAATAAAAATATTTCTGGTCGATGATGATGCATTGTTCCTGAAATCACTGGAAATAGACTTCCTTGAACGAGCTGACTTTAGTATTGAAACCTTCGCTACAGGTGAACTTTGCATTGAAAATCTATCTCATAAACCGGATGTAATTGTTCTGGATTATTTTTTGGATGGTGTTGATAAAACAGCCATGAACGGAATTGAAACATTGGATAAAATTAAATCTTTCAATTCCGACATACCGGTTGTTATGTTGTCCTCGCAGGATAAAATTGATGTTGCGATAGAATGTATGCATCACAAGGCATTTGATTATGTTGTGAAGAGTGAAACTGCTTTTTTACGCCTTCAAAAAATCATTACCACTATTTTCCATTACCAGAAAGTTGAAAAAGAGTTGAACTGGTATATGGAAAGGATGTAAAATTCAGTTATTGTATTATTTCTTTACAATTTACAGTTAAGTGTATAGTTTGTCAGTTTTGATAAACTATGCACTTTTTGTTTGTATTAATCGCTTGACTTTTACAGTTTAAATTACATCTGCATTTAAAATAGTAAATGGTAAATGACTAAATAGTAAATCACTCGGGGTGTGAATGATGTAATAAAATAACAAAATTGTGTAAGAATTGAACCCATACTGGTAACTATCTTTGAAGCATAGTAAAACACACCATTTTGTGATTGTTTTATGTAAAATAATCCTCTATAAATTAAACTTCTAAAATCTATCAGTATGTCACTCTTATCTATTTTACTCGTAATTATCATTGTAGGTGTTCTTCTTTGGGCTGTAAATACGTATATTCCCATGGACCGTAAGATTAAAAATATCTTAAATATCGTAGTAGTCGTTATTGTCATTGTATGGCTTCTTAAGGCATTCGGACTTTTTAGCTACCTGATGAATATTCAGGTATAGTATGTATTGTTTTAAGATCATAAAAGAGTAATTTTATTGAAATTCTAATCGTATTTTATATACATTACAATTTTATTTTAATATTATTATAAACAGCGTTCTTCCCTAAGCAGGGATAACGCTGTTTCTGTTTTTAATATCTTTGATATTCAGGTTAATATCTCTGGAATTATTATGAATGTTTAAAAACATAAACAATGTGAATTGTAATCATTACAACTTTATCTTTTTTTAATTGTTCTACTAATTAAACAATTAAAATTCAATAAAAGATGAAAAAAATAATACTCAGCTTGTTCCTGATTTATATTTGTACAAATTCTACTAACTCACAAAATGAAATTACATTGCCGGTAGAAAACGTAAATGATTCCATTGTTACACGGGTAGTAACTGCTAAAACTTCCTCTATATCTGAAAACATTCCGGTTAACCATTGGTCAGTGGCAATTAAAGGGGGAATAAATTATTTTCGCATATCAGCAACCACAATAAATCGTACAGATCAGTTTCATTTAACGGTTGGAGGGAAGTTGGAGTATACTATAAATCCACTTGTTGGACTTGGATTAGAATATACAAATAATCCGTTTGGATGTCGTACACATACTGTAGTAATCACGGGTGGTACAAACGATGCTATCCTCTTTGGATCAGTTAATTTGTCTAATTTATTACTTCCAAATCGTACAGGGAAGAGTAAGTTTAATGTGTATGGAGATGGAGGGATTGGTTTCGCCTTTTATAATTTTTCGTTGGATCATGCCGTGAACCAGACTGATCAAAGTGGAATGGCAACATTGGGTCTAAATGCGGAATATACATTAAGCAAATCGTTGTCGCTTGGTTTAGAAGGTCAATACCGGTACTATAACTGGAAGCTGGAACAGGTAAACACTATGTATAATACCGATGCATTAACTGCAACAATTGGGTTGCGGTATAAATTTGCGGCAACCGGTAAGAAACAACATGCCCGGAATGTGAGTTTGTCAGCATATAGTCCTGCAATGACAACTGTCATTGTTGAAAAGGCAGGAAAAGATAATAATGCACAAGAGCTGGATCGGATAAAAGCACTTGAAGACGAAAATGCTTCACTCAACGATAAAATAAAGAAAATGGATGTTAATATCCTTGCGCTTTCTACCAAAGAACAACCTGTAAAGAATGTGTCATTGCAGCATATAGAATTTGAGTTTGGTTCTGATAAACTCGTTCCGGGTGCCTATCCTGCTTTAGACAAAGTGGCTGACATGCTAAAAAGTGATACTGAACCTGTATATTTAAGCGTTGCAGGATATACCGATTATATCGGAACGGCAGAATATAATATGATATTGTCGGTGAAAAGAGCCTACGCTGTAAAAGTTTACTTACTGGGGAAAAATGTACCTGCTTCCAGAATTGCTGTATCAGGATATGGAGAAGAAAATCCCATTGCACCAAATGAGACAAGTGATGGTCGTCAAAAAAACCGACGAGTAGAATTTCAAATAACTAAATAAAATATTCAGTTTTTACCATAATATAGGATTGAATTCTTTTATCTGATTAGAATTATATTTTACGAGACTTAAAAATACGTTGTACTTTATTTAAAGTTCAACGTATTTTTTTTGTCTGTTAATCAGCAGCGTAGACTAAAGAATAAATTAACCAGCCAGGAATAACCAGGCTTATGAATCAAAAAATGATTTATATAAGTGTGAATGATGTAAGTTTTATTTAAAATTATGTAAGATGCACACTTCATAAGAATAATACCTTTGTCCCAACAAGAAAATACATTCATTAGATAAAAAGATGTGAATAGGTTTTTACCCTTCCATTATTTTTTTACAGAGTAAGTATTATGATTTGCTGAATAGCTGAACGATTGGAATGACTTAAATTTCTCTCTTAATTACAGGAAATAAACAATTAATTTAAAAACAAAAAGAAATGAAAAATTTATTATTAAGTATCATGCTTATGACTGTTGCAGTTGGAACAACCACTGCTCAGGAAGTGATTTCAACTGTGCCAGCACAGACAGTAGTCAGAACCGTACCTGCCCAAGAGGTTGTTACAAAAGTACCGGAACAGGAAGTTACTACCACTGTACCGGTACAGGTAGGTGATATGACTTTACCTGCCCAGGTAGTTACAACGGTGCCCGCCCAGGATGTTGTTACCACAGTTCCTTCTCAGGAAGTGACAGCCATTGTGCCTGCACAGGTAGCAGTTGTTGCTGCACCCGCACCATGTGATTTTACTCCTGTAAACCATTGGTCAATCGGAATTAAAGGTGGTGCTAATTATTTCAGGGTAATTCCCGGAGGAATGTCCCGTGGAGATTTATTCCATTTCATCCTTGGAGGAAACGTGGAATATACCATTAATCCTCTTGTCGGACTTGGATTGGAATATACCTATAATCCTTATGGCCATTCATATCAGCTGAATGCTACTCAAACAGGTCAATTAGAAGGCAGGACCCATGATGTGTTGATGTATGGTTCTATCAACCTTGCAAATTTATTAATCCCTTTCAGAACTAATTTCTGGAGTAAGATGAATATCTACGGAGATGCAGGAGTCGGAGTAGGTTTCTATCAGTTTAAATTGTCCGATCAGAACAATAATCTGATTGTTGATTCACGTAATTCAGGTGACGGCGTTCCTGAAACAATGATGGCTAAATTAGGACTGAATGTTGAATACAACTTAAGCAAATCTATTGCTTTAGGTGGGGAAGTACAATACCGTTATTACGACAGGGCTAATTTAGGTGGCGTTAATTGGTCGAAAGGCAATTGTGAAGCACTTACTGCAACAATTGGACTAAGATTTAAATTTGGTGCTACAGGGAACAAACAACATGCCCGTAATATCACCATGTGTGAATATTATCCAAGACCAGCACCGGTTATTATCGAAAAAATAGTAAAAGATAATACTACTGAAACTATGGACCGTTTGAAAGCAATAGAAGATGAAAACGCTGCATTGAACGATAAGATTAATAAACTAAATGACCAGATAGTAGTTCTTACTACCAATAATCAGGGAGAAGTGACTCCATCTTCCTATCAAAATGTGGAATTTGAATTCGGTTCTGATAAGTTAACCAGAAGTTCATTTTCAACGTTGGATCAGATTGCTGTTACATTGAAAAATAATCCGGCTACTGTGAAATTAAGTGTTGCAGGTTACACCGATTATATCGGAACGGAAGAGTATAACCAGACATTATCGGTTAAACGTGCTAACGCAGTGAAACTGTATTTAACGGCAAGACATGTACCGGCAACCAGTGTTATTATTACAGGTTACGGAGAACACAATCCGATTGCACCAAATGAAACTCGTGAAGGCCGTCAAAAAAACAGACGTGTTGAATTTAAAATGACTAAATAATTGATTCTAATTCACACTAAAATAATGGATGTGTGAACTAAAAAACAGAATCATTCAATTGCAATAAAAGAAAAAGAGTAGTTCTCCTTCAACAGAAGAGAACTACTCTTTTTCTTTTATTATCTGTTAACCAATGACATGAAAACAATGAATTTGCGAAATGTCAGAATAGTAAATAAACAAATAGAAAATGTAACACGTGTGAATAATGTAACTCTTATCCGAAATTGTGTAAGCTGTAACATAATTAAAGGTTGCACCTTTGCATAGTGAAAATAACTTCACTATAAAATTAAAATGTATGAAAATGAGAAAACTATTAACTTCCCTTGCAATCGCATCGCTTGTTCTTTTTGCGGGGTGTAAAAACGATGATTATGTCGTTAAAGATGGAGGTCCTTGTCCGGTTGTTATATCAACAACACCTGCCAGTGGTGCGACTCTGGTTGGCCGCAGCAAAGTTGCTTCTATCATTGGGAGCGAACAGGCAGCACGTACAACTCTTGTAACTGCCACCTTTAACAAGAAGATGGATCCTAAAACGATTAATGAATCTTCTTTTATCGTAAAAAGTACAACGGAAATAGTTGGAACCGTTTCGTACACCGATTCAACTGCAACTTTTACGTCTAACAGTAAATTTGCAGACAATACCACCTTTACCGCCAGAATTACAACAGGCGCAAAAGATTTAATGGGCAATGCCTTACAGGCTGATTATGTATGGGTCTTTAGTACCGGTACTACCATTTTGCCTGTTGTTCTTGCAACAAGCCCGTTAATGAACGCTACCGGCGTATTGCTTGACAAAGCTGTTAATGCCATCTTTAGTGTCCCTATGGATCCTGCAACAATGACTGCAACAACTTTTACCGTGTTTAACGGTACAACACAAGTTCCTGGTACAGTTTCAAGCGTTGGAGCTATCACAACCTTTACACCTACCAGTCTCCTTAGCCCAAACACTGTCTATACTGCTAAAATTACTACAGCAGCCAAGAATATGGATGCCAGTTCCATTGCTAAAGATACAACATGGACATTTACAACGGTTAATGTTTACTCATTGACCATCACTTCACCTAACGGTACTGTCACCAAAAGTCCAAATGCAGCCACATACAACAGCGGAACAAATGTTCAACTTACTGCTGCACCTCTTGCAGGATATACATTCTCCTCATGGAGCGGTGATGCTACCGGAACTGCAAATCCTTTAACGGTTAACGTAAACGGAAATAAAAATATTACAGCAAACTTTACCTCAAATGCCACTAATTTCACCCTGAATGTAACGGCAATAAATGGTTCTGTTTCAAGGAATCCAAACCAGCTGACCTATCCGAATGGTACGAATGTAGTTCTGACCCCGGCGTCAAATCCTGGGTATTCATTTACTTCATGGAGTGTTGATGCAACAGGGATTGCAAACCCATTAACCGTTTCAATGAATGGCAATAAAAACATTACTGCAAACTTTACAGCAGCTATCGCTCAGGGACCAGGCATTGTTGATCTTAAAACAGCGGGTAATTTCAGCGTGTTGTCAAAAACAGGAATATCTACAATCGGTGTTACTTCCATAACCGGGGATATAGGCGTCAGTCCCGCAGCTGCAACTGCTATTACAGGTTTTTCATTAATCATGGATGCCACGAATCAATTTGCTACCTCTTTATATGTTAGCGGCAAAGTATATGCTTCGGATTATACCCTTGCTCCTCCGTCTAAAATGACTACAGCCATTAATGATATGCAGACAGCATTCACTACTGCAATGGGTCTGACAACTACTGTTATTGTTGACAAGGGTGCAGGCAATATCAGTGGAATGACTCTGGCTGCCGGATTGTACAAATGGAGTTCAGGCCTTTTAATTACCAATGCAGGTGTAACCCTCAGTGGTGGACCGAATGACACCTGGGTATTCCAGATTGCACAAGGACTTACAGTTAACAATACGGCGATCATCCATTTGACAGGTGGTGCCCAGGCAAAGAACATTTTCTGGATTACAGCTTCCGATGCCATAATTGGTTCCAATGTTGATTTTAGCGGAAATGTCCTGAGCCAGACTCTTATTTCCCTGAATACAGGTGCTAAGGTTACCGGTAGGTTATTGGCCCAGTCGGCTGTCACGTTTAACACCAGTACTGTTGTACTTCCTTAATAACTAAAATGATCCCTTAGTTGTGGATTTCAATAAATAATAATTCATTCGTATATGAAAACTAAAAATAGTATCACAAAGGAATCGCGCATGGCGCGGTTCCCTTATGCCCGGAGCATAAAAAGTCTTATTCTTTGCGCTTTTGTTGCTGTGGGAATTCAAACACCTGTACAGGCACAGGATTCTATCCAGTACACCAAGCCTTCCTGGTATTTTGGAGTGGCTGCCGGAGGAAATGTCAATTTCTACCGTGGTTCTACCCAGCAATTGAATGCTGAACTAACTGTACCTACCACGTTTCATGATGGTACCGGTGTTGGATTATTTGTTGCACCATTAATTGAATACCGCCCTGCCAATTCCCGTTGGGGAATTATGCTGCAGGCCGGATATGATAACCGTAGCAGCAAATACAACCAGGTAACAACTCCTTGTAATTGTCCTGCCGATTTAATCACCGACCTGAGCTATATTACTGTTGAACCAAGCCTTCGATTTGCCCCATTTAAATCAAATTTTTATGTGTATGCAGGTCCTCGTTTTGCCTTCAATATGTCTAAATCATTTACCTACAAACTTGGCATTAATCCGGCTTTCCCCGATCAATTGCCAACAGCAGATGTAAAAGGTGATTTTAGTGATGTCAATAGCAGCCTTATTTCAATGCAGATTGGTGCCGGATATGATATTCACCTGACAAAGGAAGCTAAGAAGACGCAATTTGTGTTATCACCATTTGTTTCTTTTCATCCTTATTTCGGACAGGATCCACGTTCAATTGAAACCTGGAATATAACAACTGTCAGGGTAGGAGCAGCCCTTAAAATCGGGACGGGTCATAAAGTGCCAACTCCTGTAAAAACTGATGCTTTTGTACCAACAGTGGTGACACCTGAAGTAACATTTACGGTTAATTCACCTAAAAACATTGTTGCCGATCGTAATGTCAGGGAAATATTCCCGCTTCGCAACTATGTGTACTTCGATTTAGGTTCTACTGAAATCCCTTCGCGTTATGTGATACTTAAGAAGAATCAGGTAGCCGACTTTAAAGAAGATGATCTTGAAATGAATGCACCTCAGAATTTATCAGGTCGTTCCGATCGCCAAATGAAAGTGTACTACAATATTTTGAACATTCTTGGTGACCGTATGAGTAAAGACCCTTCAACAACTGTTAAGTTGGTTGGTTCATCACAACAAGGACCAAAGGATGCCCGTGATATGGCTGAATCAATCAAAGTTTATCTGGTAACTGTTTTTGATATTAATCCGAAAAGAATTGCTATCGAAGGTCGTGTTAAAGCTGAATATCCTGCTATCCAGGCAGGTGGAACAAAAGAACTTGTACTGGTTAGTGAAGGCGATCGTCGTGTATCGATTGAAAGTAATTCACCTTCATTATTAATGGAATTCCAGACAGGCCCTGATGCACCGTTAAAACCGGTTGAAATCAATGTCGTTCAGGAAGCACCGGTTGACAGTTATGTTTCTTTCCACAACGAAGGAGCAAACAAAGCATTTACATCATGGTATTTAGAATTTACTGATAATGCAGGTGTGGTTCAAAAATTCGGTCCTTATTCGGAAGATGTGGTCAGCATACCAGGTAAATCTATTTTAGGGACAACCCCTGAAGCCGATTACAAGGTGAAAATGATTGGTCAAACCAAGGATGGTCAATCGGTAATCAAGGAAGCGAATGTACACATGGTATTGTGGGTTGCACCGAAAGAAAGTGATGGCATGCGTTTTAGCATTATCTATGAATTCAATAAATCGGTAGCTCTCAAAGTGTACCAAAAGTATCTGTTAGATATTGTAATGCCACGTATTCCGGTTGGTGCCAATGTAATTATTCATGGCCATACCGATATTATCGGAGTTGCTGAATATAACCAACAATTGTCGTTGGCCCGTTCAAACGATGTCCGTTCTATTTTAGAAAACGGATTGAAGAAATCAGGTCGAACAGATGTTACATTCCAGGTATTAGGATTTGGAGGTGATCAGAAATTATCACCGTTCGAAAATAAATACCCTGAAGAACGTTCGTATAACCGTACAGTTATCATTGATATTATTCCTAAACAATAAGTTCACTATATCTGTTTTGTTTATTTCTGATAAGACAGAGGCCAGTTTGGTCTCTGTCTTTAATTTTTAATTGTATTACCCAATTGCTTATCGGGGGATTAAGTGATTTTCTATTTTCCTGATATGAATCAATGCTTTCTATTTCAAAACGTATGAATCATGTAACTTTTTTTAAAAGTTATGTAATAATTCTCATCATATATATTATAATCTTTGCAAATTGAATAAATTTGGAAAATTTTATGTTGAATGAATAAAAAGCATAAACTCATAAAAGCCGGAGCTATCGTTGCAGGGATTATACTCATCTTTGTAGTGTTAGTTATTCTGCTGATTTCACCCATTACGAAGTCATTTATAGAAAAATATGATGAACAATATACAGGGCGAAAAATCACCCTGGATTGGGTGTATGTAAACCCTTTTACCGGCTATCTGCATATCAGCAACCTGAAAGTTCATGAATTAAATAGTAATAGTCTTTTCCTCTCCGCTAAAAGTGTAAATATCAATGTTTCCTTGCATAAATTACTCTCCAAAACCATTGAATTATCTGCAGTTGAACTCAATGAGCCGGATATTGTGGTTGATAAAAACAAGAGAGACTTTAATTTTAGTGACATTATCCTGAAATTTACTCCTAAAAAGACAGGCCATAGGACGTCAAACCTTCATATCAATATACTCGGAATTAAAATCATAAACGGGATAATCCATTATCGCGAAAAATCGGTTCCAGTAAATTACTTTATTAAAAATGTAAATCTTGAATGTCCGGGTAAGCGTTGGGATTCCGATTCAATGGATGTACGGTATTCATTTTTGTCAGGTACCCACAAGGGCAGTATGAAAGGAATTTTTTCCATGAATGTGAAAAAACTGAATTATCGGATCGAAGTTGTTACACACAAGTTCGATTTAAAAGTGTTGGAACCTTATATTAAGGATTTAAAGAACTATGGAACCTTTTCGGCAAATTTAGAAGCCAATCTGAAAGCAAAAGGCAATTTCAGGGATGTGAATGATGTAACCTTTACAGGCATGTTGGCTATCCATGAATTTCATTTTGGTAAAAATAATCATGAAGATTATGGTTCCTTTGATAAGTTGCAATTGGCTGTTTACCAACTCAGTCCAAAGGAGAATAAATATCTGTTCGACTCTGTTTCGCTCACTAATCCTTATTTTAAATACGAGCATTACGATCATTTTGATAATATACTGCAAATGTTCGGAAAGATGAAAGGGAACCGAATGGTAGTACAGGGAAGCCCGAATAATTTCAATCTGATAGTTACTATCGGTAATTATATTGCCAAATTGTCGAAAAATTTCTTTCACAGCGACTATAAAATTAATAGGCTGGCAATTTATAACGGAGCTTTTCACTACAATGATTTTACATTGGGTGAAAAATTTGCGTTGCAGTTTGAGCCGGTTACTGTTATTTCCGATTCCATTGATAAAAATCAGAATCGGGTGTATATTACTTTAAAAGGCGGACTGAAACCCTCCGGAAATATTAACCTGAACCTGAGTATTAATCCAAAGGACAGCGGGGATTTTGATTTGAAATATAATATTCAACGGGTGCCGGCTACTTTATTTAATCCCTATCTGATATCCTTTACGTCGTATCCCTTAAACAGGGGAATCATTGAACTTAAAGGAACCTGGAATGTGCGTAAAGGCATTATTAAAAGCAGCAATCATCTTGAGATTATTGATCCTCATGTGGCCAAACGTATTCACAATAAGGATACAAGATGGCTACCTATGGGTCTTGTAATGGCCATCATCAGGGATAGGGGGAATGTAATTGACTACCAGATACCGATAACGGGCAATTTGAAAAACCCAACATTCCATTTAAAAGATATTATATTCAATGCCCTTGAAAATATCATAGTAAAACCAGTTACAACACCCTACCGGATTCATGTGAAGAACATCGAGGCAGATATTGAAAAATCACTTTCTATGAAATGGGAAATGCACCGGGGAGATCTTGACGGTACACAGAAAAAATTTGTCAAGGGACTGGTCGAATATCTTTCTAAGAACCCGGAAGCATCCATTGTGGTACATCCAAAACTTTATCTGGTGAAAGAAATAGAATATATTGAGCTTTTTGAAGCAAAGAAAAAGTACTTTATGACACTGCATGATAATCGTGAATCAATCCCCGATAAAAATGATTCAACGTTGATTGATGAAATGTCTATACGGAATAAATCGTTTACTGCGTATTTAAACAAAGCGACAAACGGGAATTTGTTATATACAGTTCAGGATAAAAGTGTATTGCTTATCGGTTGGAAAATTATAAATAGCAAATTAAGACACTTAAGCAAAGTACGTGAACATGCTTTTATGGAATACTTCAGGGAAAAAGGGTTAGAAAAACAGGTAAGGTTTGCTCCGACCGAAGTAGTTATTCCTTTCAATGGCTACTCCTTATACAAAATAACTTATAAGGGTGAAATTCCGGCATCGTTACTAAAAGCATATACTAAACTTGATGAACTCAATAATGAAGATCCCCGCAAAGAATATAAAAAGGACAGAAAGAAAGCGGAGAAATTACACTGAAATATTCGGGTTCATTTTGCTCTAATGATACAAATAACCCCAAGCCCCTCCCGATATTTATCGGGAGGGGCTTGGGGTTTTTTTCTTATTGATTTAGTTTCATGAGTTGAATAATGGAATCTTTAGAAAATCTGAAATTTAGCAACCTATATCCAGGTTACATTTCAAAAAACGTGTGAATAATGTAACTTTTTACCAAAGTTGTGTAATATTCCAGCATATGATCTTACCTACCTTTGTCCCGATGTGAAAATATTCTCACATTGTAAAACAAAAGATAATGAAGACAAAATTACTCATTACATTAACTGCAGTTTTCCTGTTCTTAATGCCGAATGCCAGTTTCGGACAGACAATTAATTTGGGAACAGCAGCTAATTTTGTTCTCTTTTCGACAGTAGGAGCTGTTGGAAATACAGGCCTATCACAACTTACAGGAAATGTAGGTTCTAACTCTGGTTCAAGCACAGCTTTTGGTAATGTAAACGGGGTAATGCACAGCAGTGATGGAGCAACTGCACAATGCGCTGCCGATTTACTATTAGCCTATAATCAATTGAATAGTGCCGTGTCAAATTTTTCTCATGCACCACTACTTGGAAACGGTACTACGCTGGTTCCCGGTGTTTATGCCATTGCCGGTAATTCAACTCTCGACCTGGATCTTACTCTGGATGCAAAGAATGACCCAAATGCCGTATTTATTTTTCAAATACAAGGGACATTCTCTACAACTGCCAATTCTAGTGTCAGACTGATCAATGGAGCAAAGGCATGTAATGTGTTCTGGAAAGTAGAAGGATTGGTTAGCATGGCTTCAGGGACTTCCATGAAAGGAACAGTAATAGCCAACAATGCAGCCATTGCTATTAATTCAGGGGCGTCACTCGAAGGAAGAGCACTCGCCATAGCCGGAGCAGTTAATGTGACAAATATTTTAGCCTATACGCCTATTGGTTGTGGTAGTCCGTATCTGACTGGCCCTGCAGCACCTGTACTGGCGACAACCGAAAATTACGCGCTGTTTACAGCACAGGGCACACTGACTAACAGTGGCATATCAAATGTGAAAGGTGACGTTGGAAGCAACTTAGGACTGACAACCGGCTTTGATGCACTGACAGTAACTGGTGCCATACACTCTGTTTCCGATGGTTCCACTGCTTTATGTGCTGCCGATTTACTGAATGTATACTCTTCACTGAATACTCTTGTACCGGACATTGAACTGCTTTATCCTGCACAATTTGGTAAGAACCTTGTTCTTACTCCTCATACGTATGTATTGAAAGGATCTACCGTACTTACCGATTCACTTTACCTGAATGCGCAGGGAAATGCTGATGCAGTATTTGTAATTCAGATTAATGGCGCTTTGGCAACAAGCACTCATGCAAAAGTTCTTTTAATCAATGGAACGCAGGCAAAAAACGTATTCTGGAAAGTGGATGGCGCAGTGAATATCAATGATTATGCGGTATTCAGAGGAACCATTATTAGTAACAACGGAGCTGTTCAGATGAATACCGGAGTTACGCTCTATGGTAGGGCTCTGACAACAAACGGTAGTTTTTTAGCTTCGGCAGTTACCGTTTTTAATCCAAAAGATATTGTTAATGGAATTGGTTCTGTTGTAGCTGCTGCTGAAGTGCTGAGTATAACGCCAAATCCTTTTCATTCTGTTGCAACAGTTCAATTGAATGATGAAATTAAAACCGGTAATTACCAGTTAAGACTATATAACACATTGGGGATAGAAGTATTCAATACTATGATTACACAAAAATCCACAATGCTTACAACAAGTGGACTTAGTTCAGGAATTTATTTTTACAAAGTAACGGATAATAATAAACTTGTACAATCAGGCAAACTGATTTCACAACAATAAATACTTACCATAACTTTTAAGCCCATTGCATTCCTGTAGTGGGCTTTTTTATACATATCAATACAGTATCAGCCTAATTATAAATACTTAAAGATTTAGTATGAATATGTGAATTATGCAAGTTATTACCAAAGTTATGTAACTTATGACCTTTAAGGTTAACTTATCTTTGTAGTGTTAAGTAAGTCTATATTTAACACAAATAAAAAAATATATGAAAACAAAACTACTTATTACATTAACAGCAGCATTTATGTTTTTAATGCCTGATGCAACTTTCGGACAGTCGATTAATTTAGGAACTGCCGCAAATTTTGTTCTCTTTTCTACAAATGGATCGGTAAGTAATACCGGTATAACACAGCTAACCGGTAATGTGGGCACAAATAACGGTCAAAGTACCGCTTTTGGAAATGTAAATGGTGTAATGCACGACCAGGATGGTACCAGTGCACAATGTGCCGCCGATTTGTTGACTGCTTACAATAAACTAAACAGTTCGATTCCTACCTTTCACCCGGCTTCATTACTTGGAAACGGAACAACTTTAGTACCGGGTATATATTCTATAACCGGGGCATCAACATTGAACCTAGGCCTTACACTTGATGCAAAAGGTGATCCGAATGCTGAATTTATTTTCCAGCTAAACGGTTCGTTCTCAGCGAATGCTGAATCAAAAATTCATTTAATCAACGGGGCCTTGGCCTGTAATGTATACTGGAAAGTGGAAGGACTTGTAAGCCTGGCTCCGGGAGTCTTTATGAAAGGAACCATTATTGCCAACAATGCTGCTATTATTATCTCAACACGCGACACAATAGAAGGCAGGGCATTATCAACTGCCGGTGCTGTTACCATTGATGGTGCACTTGCCTATACACCTACTGGTTGCGGAAGTCCTTATTTAACTGGCCCGGTAGCACCTGATCTTAAAACGACTGCCTGTTTTACATTATTCTCTGCAGACGGTCCTGTATCCAATACAGGTGTTACTACACTGACTGGAAGTGTCGGAACCAACGTGGGTTTGACTACCGGCTTTAATCCTTTATTGGTAGGCGGAGCTATACACCCGATTCCTGACGGTACAACTGCCCAATGCGCTGCAGATTTGCTGAATGTGTATAATTATTTAAATGTTTTACCCGATGATATTGAATTGTTATATCCTGCACAATTCGGACGAAACCTTGTTCTGACTCCTCATACGTATATTATGAAGGCTGCAGCAGTATTTACCGATTCATTGTACCTCAACGCCCAGGGTAATGCAAATGCTGTATTTATCATTAAAATCAACGGGGCATTAACCACCAGTACGTATTCAAAAGTCCTTTTAATCAATGGAGCACAGGCAAAAAATGTGTATTGGAAAATTGAAGGTGCTGTTAGCATAAAGGATTATTCAGTTTTTTGTGGTACTATAATTTGTAATAACGGAGCATTAGGTGCTCTCAATACGGGAGTAATCCTGAATGGTCGTGCGCTTACCACTACAGGTGCCTTAACATCTGCTTCCATTACTTCAATTATGCCTATAAATTGTTCGATAACAGATGCACCCTCTGTAAACGCTGATAAATCAAATGCAGTACTGACTGTTTCACCCAATCCATTCAACTCATTTGCAACAATAAGCTTAAATGATGAATTGAAAAATGCAGTATACGATTTGAAAATATATAACGAACTGGGTCAGGCAGTTATCAGTACTTCGATCTTGAACCCGGTAACAACCCTTGCAACCGGTCAGCTTCATTCAGGGATCTATTTCTATAAGGTTTCATTGAATGGGAAAATAGTTCAATCAGGGAAACTGATTTCACAACAATAAAAAATAATTCATAAGATATTTAAAAGATACCCACTGCTTGTAATGTAGTGGGTATTTTTTTATTTTAATGGCTGTTTGAATAATTTATACGTGAATTTTGCAAATTTTATCTTGTTTTATGTAACACTTTTAGTCCGTTTGATACATAACTTTGCAATGTGTTTAAAAATTATTCACACGTAAATAATATTCTTATGAAAACAAAATTAATTACTCTAATACCGATCATTATAGTGACTTTTATGCCCTTATCGAGTTTTGGACGTATCTACGAAACAATTAATCCCAATAGTACTTTACCCGTTTTACAAGGTGAAATGTCTTCTTCGATAATGGCTCCCGTAATGGGATTAACATCCTCGTACGCTCTGTTTACTTCAAACGGCTCGATCTCAAATTCGGGTATTTCGTCTATTACAGGGGATATTGGAATGAACGTAGGACAAGCTACAGGGTTTGATCCGTTGAATGTAAAAGGAATGATTCACTTGATGCCCGACATGGCCACCAATATGTGTTCAGGGAGTCTTCTCACTATGTATAATTATTTAAACCAATTGCCGGTTAATATAGAATTACTGAATCCAACGCTTTTTGGACATAACATGATACTGACACCCCGGACTTATCACCTGAGTGCGGCAACCATGCTTACCGATACGCTTTATATAAATGCAGTGGGTGATGCAAATGCCGTTTTCTGCATTCAGATCAACGGGGCACTTACCACTTCGGCTAACTCACGGGTCATTCTGATGAATGGAGCCCAGTCAAAGAATGTGTTCTGGAAAATCGAAGGTGCCGTAACATTGTCAGATCATAGTATTTTCAGAGGCATCATTGTCTCGAATAATGGAGCAATATCCCTGAAATCGGGAGTTATGCTTGATGGAGCGGCTTTTACAACTGCCGGTGCTATTACTCTTGCAGCCTCAACCGTGATTATGCCTTATGCGGGTGTATCAACGGCTGTTGAAAGTGTAGATGCCACTAACCCGGAAGTAGAACTGACAGTTGGTCCAAATCCATTTGGTTCGTCTACAACCATTAATTTGAAAAATGATTCTAAATACCTGAATTGCGATTTCAAAATTTACAACATGGTGGGAGTAGAGGTAATGAATTCAACCGTAACGAAGCAAACAATCACCCTTGATACAAGTCGACTGCATGCCGGAATTTACTTTTATAAATTGACAGATAAGAATAAAATCATTCAATCCGGTAAGCTGATTTCTCAAAACTAGGCTTAAATAATTCATAATTCACAATTCACAATTCATTGTCTTTAAGTTAAGAGTTTTGCTTTAAATGTACCCTTTGTGAAACTTAACGACAATGAATTAATTATTAATTTTTAATTTTTAATTATTTAATGTGTGAATAATGTAAGTAATTTCGGGAATTGTGTAAATCAAAAGGGTATAAAAATACGCAACTTTGTGAAGTGAAAAATAATTCACCAAATTAAAGGATAGCAGCAT
>Ga0302215_10000781_pt1 | contig 23314 bp, 16 predicted proteins | sample II_Fen_N3_1_FD_194580 | JGI IMG/M metagenome (GOLD analysis project Ga0302215, IMG submission 194580) | Peat permafrost microbial communities from Stordalen Mire near Abisko, Sweden - II_Fen_N3_1 | ecosystem: Environmental > Terrestrial > Soil > Wetlands > Permafrost | place: Sweden: Abisko... | reverse complement strand
CAGGCAATTAAAGATGCTGATTTTAAAGTTGCAATTGATTGTGTAAACTCGGTAGGCGGAATAGTTATACCTGCTTTACTTGAAGCTCTTGGAGTTACTAAAGTTGAGAAACTTTATTGTGAACCAAATGGTCAGTTTCCTCATAATCCGGAACCTCTTCCTGAGCATCTGACTGAAATATCTTCACTTATGAAAACTGTAAGAGCAGATGTCGGGTTTGTAGTTGATCCGGATGTTGACAGGTTAGCTATTATTTGTGAAGATGGAAGTATGTTTGGTGAAGAATACACGCTTGTTTCAATAGCTGATTATGTACTTCAACACACTCCAGGCAATACAGTATCAAATTTAAGCTCTACACGTGCCCTGCGTGACGTGACAGTAAAATACGGTGGTAATTATACCGCTGCAGCAGTTGGTGAAGTAAACGTAGTTACAGCCATGAAAACAACACATGCTGTTATTGGAGGTGAAGGTAACGGAGGTGTTATTTATCCTGCCAGTCATTACGGAAGAGATTCATTGGTTGGAATAGCATTGTTTTTGACTCATTTGGCCAAATCAAAGCTTTCAGTTTCAGAATTGCGGAAAACATATCCTGAATATTATATCTCCAAAAATAAAATTCAGTTAACGCCTGCTATCGATGTCGATAATATTTTAAAGACAATAAAAAACTCCTATAAACAATATGAAGTGAATGATATTGATGGTGTGAAAATTGACTTCCCGACCGGTTGGGTACATTTGCGGAAATCGAATACAGAACCTATTATTCGAATTTATTCAGAAGCAAAATCTATTGAGCAGGCCGAAGGGTTTGCAAATGCTATTATTGAAGAGATTAAACGAATTGCCAATATTTGACATTCAAAACTTCTTATTTTAAAGGACTAATTCTCACAAAGGAACTAGTCTTTTTTTTAGTGTATTATATCGAAAGGCTTATTTTTTTGTACTGCAGGATTGCTGCTCCGGGGCGCAGTATTATGAGATGCCGGTTGTAAGGGTGCAGACTTAAGTGGTGGGGTAGCTGCTTTTGGTGGTGTATTTACTGCCGGTACAGCAACTGCAGGTGTTGGCTGTTGTGTTGGCTGTTGATTTGGTGCCGGCGTTGAGGATCCGGCGCTCTCATTAAGTGGAAAAATACCTTGAGGATTCTTTATTGTATAGTGAGTCATTGCTTCATTTGATTCAAAACCGATTCCTGTAATTATACGGGTAGCCTGAGTAATTTTAATCAAAGTATCTGAATAAAACCTTGCCTGCCTTTGATTCCAGTATAATTTTTCAGTTTCAAACAATTCACCCTGCAAGTTCATAGCCCTTACTTTCCCACGTAATTCCCACAATTGTTCGTTTTCGTTAAACCGGGCATAATTACTTTGTATATTAGCATCTACTTTCAAATTCTCATCGAATTTTTCAAAATAAATTCCTTCAGGAAATTCCTGATAAGGTTGATTTGCTTTATCAAAAAAGTCCCATCTGGAGGCAGTAATTCTATAACGGGTAATTCCGGAATCGGAAATAATGGTTGTTATTTCAGTAGCATGAACTTTCGGTAATTTTGTACGGTCGACAATTGCCCTGATTTTATCAGGTTTATCATTGCTGCAGGAAATTAAAAGAAACGTCAACACAAACAAGCAAAAAAAGAGAGTTTTGCTGATGGTATGAGTTTTAAATTTTAAAAAAGATGATATTTTTGTCCTCATTTTAATCGTTGACTATATTTTGAGTACAGCTCATGATTAAAGTTTACGTTTCATAAACCAATGTTCATTAAATACAACATTTAGACTTATTTTGAAATAGTCTTCCCGAAGCTTGTCGGAAGTACCAATTTTACCATATTCGAATGATGCGTTTAACATCGATATTGAATTAGAAGTTTTGTTGTATAACGGCAATCCTAAACCACATGTGATTCCAAAGTTTTTTGGTTGTGTGATACCCTCAACTTTAAAATACGAATCACTCATATTAAGGCCTGCACGGTAACGTATACGATCGGAGAACTTTCTACCTCTGGGATTTGGTTGGTATTCCACTCCCAAAGCAAGTTTTGAACGATTACTAAGGCTGTCGAGTTTGCCAAAATATTCAGCATTTTTCCATTCCTGCATGCTGTAATCTAGTCCCAGTGAGAGCTTTTTGTCAAAAGTATAATTCAGCCCGATTCCGTACATTGTTGGCAGTTCAAATCCATAATCGGTATAATTCGGATGGTTTGCATCAATTGTATCATTCAGTACACTGCTGGTTATTTGCGAAAATCCACCATTCAGTTTGATTTTTGGTTCATAAATAAGACCTAAAGTTAGATCATGTTTTTGATCGAAAGTATTAAAATACTGTAAACCAAATCGAAATCTAAAATTGTTGGCTTTAATTTTATTTACCTGAGTTGTAGAATTAAACCCGGATGTACTTGCAAAAGATAAATCACGATAATTATTTATAGTTCCATAGAGATAATACGCATTTACTCCAAGGGCGAGATGATTAAACAAATTTGCAGAAAGTCCCATATACACCTGACTAAATCCTCCACTACCAAGAAAACTTTTCACATAAGGAATAGTATCCCTTTTTTGATTGTTTTTCAAATACGTAGTGTCATTCGTGTAGAAATTATAACCGGAAAATGAATATGGCAATAATCCGGCACTAAACCCTATTGATTTGGTTAACTTAAATTGCATGGTTATATATTCCAGATTGGCATTAAATGTATTAATTCCTTTTTTTTGATCTGAAAATCGGGAAATTAATGCAGAACTTCCTATGTCAAACATAAAATTCAAGGTGTCAACGCTACTATATGATGCAGGATTAACAGTATTTATACTTGTACTTGATCGGGAGCCTATTGCAACTCCTCCCAGGGCTCTTTGTTCACCATTGTTTGTGTCACTAATATCTCCATATCCGAACCTTGTATAAGGGGAGTTAGTATTGTTTTGACCAGTAGTGAATTGAACGAAAATGACTGACGAAAGTACGAGAAGTAAAAGCTTATTTTTGTACATTGTATTGTAGGATGCGGTTGAGTCCGATTAACACTAAATTTCGTTCTGCAAAGATGGCATTTTTTAGCTTGGTATCAAAGTAAAAAGTGCTACCTCCTGTTAAAAAAGTAGAAAGTTGTGGATATTTAATTTTTAGAGCATCAATATAACCATCTATCTCGAAAACTATTCCATAAAGTGCACCGGAAAGAATAGCTGATTTTGTTGAAATCCCAATTAAAGGACTTTCGATTTCAGGTGCTACCAAAGGCAATTTTTGAGTATATTCATGAAGTGATTGTAATCGCATCAATAAACCCGGAGCGATATTTCCCCCTAAATAATTTTGAGTAGAATCAATTAGATCGTATGTAATTGCTGTTCCGGCATCAATTACTAAGATATTACTTTCCGGTTTCAAAAAAGAAGCCCCAACAACAGCTGCAAGTCTGTCATTTCCTAAAGTTTCCGGTGTTGAATAACTGTTTACAATTGGTAAAGCAGTATCATGAGTTAACTCAATTGAAAATTGAATCTTTGTATTCAAATCTTCAATAAGTTCTTTATTATCGGATAGTACGCTCGATATGATACAGTTCTTAACCGGGAATTCTACCAATATATCTGATAATTCTTTTTTTCCAAATTGATCATACTTAAAATCTTCCATTAATTTATTCTGACTAAACAGACCAACTTTTGTTCTGGAATTTCCCTGATCAATACATAAATTCATAAATTTACAATTAAAATGTTCCGGTTAGAGGATTAACTACCTAAAGAATCAGACAGTTTAAAATTTATAATATCATTTTTTCAATCGGGACAACCAGTATTCCTTCAGCACCAAGTGCTTTAAGTTTACCTATTATATCCCAAAATCTCTTTTCATCGATTACTGCATGAAGAGAATTCCAGCCTTCTTTAGCTAATGGCATGATTGTAGGACTTTTCATGCCTGGAAGAACTTCAATGATTTTATCAATATTTTCTGTTGGAACATTCATAAGAACGTACTTTTTATCCTCTGCCATTTTAACAGCTTCAATCCGGAAAAGCAATTCATCTAAAATAAATTGTTTATCAGAATCCAGTTTCGGATTTGAAATTAATAATGCTTCCGATTGCATTAAAACTTCAACTTCTTTCAAATGATTTGTAATCAGTGTGCTCCCTGAGCTTACAATATCAAAAATACCGTCGGACATCCCTATGCTTGGAGCAACTTCCACAGAACCGGTAATAACATGTATATCTGCTTTTACGTTTTTTTCTTTGAGAAAATCATTTAAGATTTCAGGATATGAAGTTGCAATTACTTTTCCATCGAACCATGTTATGTCTGTATACTCAATTTCCTTAGGAATTGCTAATGAAAGACGGCATTTGCTAAACCCCAGTCTTTTAGTAAGAATGACATTCTTTTTCTTTTCAGCATATTCATTTTCACCAACAATACCAATATCTGCTACACCATCTGCCACAGATTGAGGAATGTCATCATCCCGCAGAAATAAAACTTCTAGTGGGAAATTTCGGGCAGGAAGTAATAACAGTCTTTTCCCTGATTCCAGTTTTATTCCTGATTCAGTGAGTAACATCATTGTATCTTCGTTTAATCTGCCCTTAGCCTGTACTGCAATTCGTAACATAATCTTTTATATTTAATATATTTGATGGCAAAGGTACAAAAAATGCCCGATAACCGATTTTTTTACAAAAAAAGTCCGTTATATAAATAACGGACTTAAATTCTTGCAAGAATTTCTTTTTGCAGTAGTTTTTTACTTAACTGTAGTTGTGTCAACAACGGTTGAATCAACAGTAGTTTTAGTTGAATCAACGGTTACAACTGTAGAATCAACTTTAGTAGCTTCTTCAGCTTTTTTAGGTGTACAAGATGCGAAAGCCATGGCTACCACAAAAAATAAAAATACTTTTTTCATTTCTTTTAAACTTTTAAAATTTAACATGTTTGTTTTGCAATTCTAAATCGATGCAAAGATACAGCAATTATTTATTCTGCATTAATAAATATCACTTTATTTTAAAATATTTTTTGGTTTGATCGATTTTTAAGTCTTTTTACTGATATTTCTTTTAAAATAATACCGTTTTGGTACTTTATTAAAAATTTCAGACAAAAAAAAAGTCCGTCAGAAATAATCTAACAGACTTTTTGCTTCGTAAATAAATTACGGTAGCTTAATTACTTAACAACTGCAGTTGTGTCAGTAGCAACAGTAGCTGAATCAGTAGCTAGAGTATCAACAGCGACAACGTTAGTAGAATCAACTGCAGGAGCTTCTTCAGCTTTCTTAGGTGCACAAGATGCGAAAGCCAATGCTAAAACGCAAAACAAAAATACTTTTTTCATTACTTTAAACCTTTAAAAATTTAACATGTTAATTTTGTTATTCAAAATCGCTGCAAAGATACAGCATTTATTTATTATAGATTAATATTAAAGGTCTTTTTTTAAAATATTATTCAAATAACTCAAAATAAAATCCATGTGTCTATCTATCAGCATTATAAAAATCATATTTTTAACTGATATATAATTGCTTGAATTGCTTTTCAGTGAAGTTTTTACAATTTCGTGTAATATAGATGACTTTTCGACGTACTTTTGATCGATTTAATCTTGAAATTCATTTTTTGCTTTTTTTTCAACATAAAAATATTCAATTTGATTTGGAAAATAAGCACTGGATTCAAAACAGGAAACATAATAATTTTTTTCAATTAAGCAGAAATATTTTTAGTTACCTCGTTTCTCAATGTTATTGCTATTTTATTTGGTGTAGTAATCCTTTTTTTTAGTTTAAAATGGATTTTTTTATGAAAAGGGGGAAAACCCATAAATAAGTAAATGAATATCCTCATAAAAACCTGACGCATCATATAATATTAATCAGTACTTCTTGAAAGTCCAATGGTTCATTTTCAATTTTTTACTTGCCTGGCGGAACAGTTTCGACATTTTGCCAGAAAAGATGTTATTGAACATATTGATTTCCCTGAAGATCCAAAATCTATCTTTGAAGGTTTAGTACGTTTTGAGGATAAGCATTTAAAAATAATTTTAAAAACAAGAAGAATATGGTTTTGCTACCTATTGAAATTTTATAGTCAGATTTTTCAGGTATTGAATAATCCATACAATGTAAATGTTAAGTACAGTTTGCCATTGCAAATGCATCTTTTAAAATGCATTCATCTGTGGCAAGGCAATGCAAATCGAACCTAAAATATGAAAACGAACGATAACTATTCGTTATCCATATATTAATGAATCAAATTTGAATGCTACAAATCTATAACTGTAAAAAAAATTGTACCTTTGTGTCTTCAAAAAAACAATAATTTTAGTTATGAATATATCCTATAATTGGCTGAAAAAGTACATTAATATTGATGTTACGTCTGATGAATTATCGAAAGCATTAACTTCCATAGGGTTGGAAGTAGGTGGAGTGGAAGAAGTTCAAACCATAAAAGGTGGATTGGAAGGATTGGTAATCGGCGAAGTGTTAACATGTGTGGGTCATGAAAATTCAGATCATTTACATGTTACCACCGTAAATGTTGGTTCAGCTTTTCCTCTTCAAATAGTATGCGGCGCTCCAAATGTAGCTGCCGGACAGAAAGTGGTTGTAGCTACTGTCGGAACAAAATTGTATTCAGGCGAAGAAAGTTTTACTATTAAACGTTCAAAAATACGTGGAGTTGAATCAGTCGGAATGATCTGTGCTGAGGATGAAATTGGTGTTGGCACGAGTCATGATGGTATAATTGTACTGCCTTCTGAAGCAATAGTCGGGACATTGGCTAAAGATTATTACGGCATAAAAAATGACACGTTACTTGAAGTAGATATTACTCCAAACCGCATTGATGCAGCTTCTCATTTTGGAGTTGCAAGAGATCTGGCAGCATTTTTCGCATTAAAAGATAAATCGGTTAAACTCCTTCGTCCTTCTGTTGAAGCATTTGCTGTCCAGAATACGAATCTGACTATTCCTGTTAAAGTAGAAAATACTGATGCTTGTACCCGTTATTCAGCGGTAACTATTTCGGGAGTGAAAGTTGCTGAATCACCTGATTGGTTGAAAAATAATTTAAAAATAATCGGTATTCGTCCTATTAATAATATTGTTGATGTCACTAACTTTGTGTTATTTGAGTTGGGACAACCACTTCATGCTTTTGATGCCGATAAAATCAAAGGAGGAGAAGTAATAGTAAAAAATCAACCTGAGGGTACGCTTTTTACTACATTAGATGGTGTTGAAAGAAAATTAAGTGCTACTGATCTTATGATTTGTGATATCGATAAACCTATTTGTATTGGTGGTGTGTTCGGTGGGCTTGACTCGGGGGTTAGCAGTGCAACTCAAAATGTATTTCTGGAAAGTGCTTGTTTTAATCCAATTTTGATCAGAAAAACTGCCAGGCGTCATAATTTGAATACCGATGCTTCTTTTAGGTATGAACGCGGTTGCGATCCTACAAATACAATTTATGTATTGAAGCGGTGTGCTTTATTGATACAGGAAGTTGCAGGCGGTGAGATATCCAGTAATATAGTTGATATTTATCCTGTAGAAGTAAAGCCTTTTGAAGTTACATTATCAATCCATAAAATCAATACCTTAATTGGAAAAGAAATAGGGGAAGAAAATATTGAAACCATTCTGTCGGCACTCGAAATAAAGATTGTGAGTCGGGATAACGAAGAATATAAACTTCAGGTTCCTGTTTACAGGGTGGATGTGCAACGTGACGTAGATGTTATTGAAGATATTCTTCGAATATACGGATATAATAATGTTGAAACAGGACTTACATTGAAATCGAATCTGAGTTTCGTATCTAAGCCCGATAGTTATAAACTCCAGAACCTGATTTCCGAACAACTTACTGCACAGGGATTCAATGAAGTCTTGAATAATTCGTTGACTAAGGGGAGTTACTATCAGGATTTAATTTTATTCCCTGCAATAAATTCAGTGAAGATATTAAATCCGTTAAGTTCTGACTTGAATGTTATGCGTCAGACTTTGCTTTTCGGCGGTTTGGAGAATATAGCTTACAATATTAACCGTAGAAATGCTGATTTGAAATTCTATGAATTCGGAAATAGTTATTATTATCATGCTGAGAATAAGAAAGACGGCGAAACACTGGCTGCTTATTCGGAGGATTTTCATCTTGGAATATGGCTTACAGGAAATAAACATGTGCAATCATGGACATCCAGCGAAGAAAAATCAAGTGTCTTTGAGTTAAAAGGATATGTAAATAATATTTTACGCCGCTTAGGTTTTAATTTACGTAAGCTTGTAGTGGGAGAATATTCAGACGATATTTTAAGTGAAGCATTAACTATACATAGTCAGTCCGGAAGAAAGCTGGCTGTTTATGGAATCGTACGATCAACAATACTGAAAGTTGCTGATATTGATGAACATGTTTATTATGCCGACATTAACTGGAACGAAGTATTGACTGAATTGGGTGATCACAAGGTGCAATATGCTGAAATGTCTAAATTTCCTGAAGTAAAAAGAGACTTGGCCTTATTAATCGATAAAAAGACAACATTTGCTGAAATTGAAAAAATTGCATTTGAAACAGAGCGTAAATTATTGAAAAGGATAAATTTATTTGATGTGTATGAAGGTAAAAATCTTGAACCCGGCAAAAAATCATATGCTGTTAGTTTTGTTTTACAGGATGATGCCAAAACACTCACTGATAAACAAATCGAAAGCATTATGCTGAAATTGCAGGAAAACTATCAAACTAAACTGGGAGCTAAACTCAGGTAGTTGGTTGATTTGTTAATTTGTTGATAGGTTAATTAGTTGATAGGTTAATTAGTTGATCGGTAGATTAGTTGATTGGTAGAATTGATTAATGGAGGTTGATTGTTATTTGATATAAATAGAAAAATATTAAACCTGAGACAGGAATCTGTTGACAGGTCAAAAAGAAATGAATAAAAAAGAAATCTCATTTACAGGCAAATTGTTGAATACACCGTATGGTAAACAAGATGCTTACGGAGCATTGAGTATGCCTGTATATCAATCGGCTGCATTTGAATTTGAAACTGCAGAGGATATGGAAGCAGCCTTTAAGGGATTAACCGCTGAACATACCTATTCAAGGATTACCAACCCGACAGTTCAATATTTTGAAAGCCGTGTGCAATCAATTACAAATGCTTTAAGTGTTACGGCAGTAAACTCCGGAATGGCTGCAATATCAAATGCAATTATTACTTTAGCACAAACCGGAAGTAATATTGTTACTTCGCGGTATCTGTTCGGGAATACATATTCGTTTTTTTTGTCTACTTTGGCAGCATTCGGTGTGGAAGTCCGTTTCTGTGATTTGAAAAATTTGTATGAAGTTGAATCAAGAATTGACGATAATACATGCGCGGTTTTTCTTGAAATAATTACCAATCCTCAAATGGAAGTGACAAATCTGAAAGCCATTTCTGCGATCACAAAACAAAAAGGAGTACCATTAATAACAGATACTACTATTGTCCCTTTTTGCGCCTTTAAAGCAAAGGATTTTGGCGTAAATATTGAGATAGTTTCAAGTACAAAATATATTTCAGGTGGAGCAACTAGTTTAGGTGGGTTAATCATCGATTATGGGAATTTTGACTGGCAGTCATTGCCAAAATTACATATGATGGCTAAAGAATTCGGACCAGCTGCTTTTACTGCTAAGTTACGTAAAGAAATTCTAAGAAACCTGGGTTCGTATATGACACCACAAGTTGCTTATCTGCAAACACTGGGACTCGAAACACTGACTATTCGCTATGATAAGGCAACAAATACCTGTTTAGAATTGGTTGAAAGGTTAGACAAACTTCCACAGGTCGAATCGGTAAATTATACTGGACTTCCTTCCAATGAGTTTTATGAACTTAGTTGTGCGCAGTTTGGCGAAAAGCCGGGTGCTATGTTTACTTTTAACCTTACATCACGTGAAGCTTGTTTTAGCTTCATGAATCAACTTAAAATGGTAAGAAGGGCAACAAACCTTTTTGACAATAAAACGCTCGCAATTCATCCTGCAAGTACTATTTTTGGCACTTTTACTCCTGAAGTCAGAAAAGAGATGAATGTTTCGGAAAAAACAATCCGTATTTCAGTAGGATTGGAAAATGTAGATGATCTGTTTGAAGATTTTGTTCAGGCAATGAATTAAATACAGTATTTGTAAATTTAAGATAGCAAAAAGTTACCTGCGAATTGTTCATTCGTGGGTATTTTTATGAAATAAATAGTTTTATATTCTACTGAAAATAGTGATGTCAAAATTGTTAGAATTTAATTCTAAATTCTATTGCTTAATAAATATTTCAATGAATTATTGGATTAAAATACAAAGAATTCTAACTTTATTATCATTCCATTTTAAAATAAAAAGGTCCAGATCTGAAATTGCAGATTTGAACCTTACTATGGATTGGATATTTTAATATTCAGTGTTGAAGCAGGAATATCAATAAAGCTTTTGTTTTTATTTTTTAAGAATGTAAATCAACGCAATTAAAACTAACATATAACTTATAAAAATTATTGTTGCAGTTTCAACAAAAGAGTTTATCTTTAAAATTTTCATGTTGAATGAGTTTAAGTGGTTGATTACTTATGTTTTGATTTAATAAAATTAATCCGGATAAAATATGTCAATTAAGGATGTTATTTATTTTTGTAAAATGAGTACCAGTGTGATTAAAACTACCATATAACTTGTGAAAATTAAAGAGGCTGTTTGAAAAAAAGATTCTATTTTTGAAGTTTTCATTTTATATGAGTTTTATAAGTGAAGAATAAAGTTTGTGAATAAGTATGAAATTAACACTGAGTATTTTAGTTGTTTTATTTGTGTAAAATAATAATTACTGCAACTAATATGAGCATGTAACCAGAAAAAAGCAAAGAAACTGTTTTAATAAATGATTCTATTTTTAGTGCTTTCATAAATATTTGGTTTTAAGAATGATTGGTAGATTTGATTTATGAATACTTACGTATGTTTTACCTTACAAATATAAACATAAAAACAGGATCATCATGCAGTAAGTTTTATGTAGTAAAAGCATCCTGAGTGTAGCATTTATTGTTTTTTATTTGAACATATTGTTGTATAGTTATTGTATATTGATACAGATTCATCATGAAATGTATAAAAGATTGTAACGTAAATTAAAGAAAAATAGATATATACATAATTTAATACAAGATTGCAAATGGTTAAAGTTTAGTTTAAATGTAGTATAAAATACATTTGGCAAAAATAAGTGCTACAAGCAACTCGAAATAAATATATTTATGAATCATGACAACTCTTTATTATTTAAGATTATTCCAAATTATATAAATATATAAAAATAACAATTAACTATAAATGCCTATAATATTAATATAAATTAACTATACAGAGTTATTATATAAATTAATTGAATCAGGCACACTGTAAAAAACATGACAATTCTAATGAACTAGAATATTATACTTTACATTAAAATGTAGAATTCCGCTTTTAATTTATCTTTTGTTGAGAGTTATATTTATTTATGCTAAATAATTGCTTCAATTAAAAGTAAATTAAACATATTGAATTTATACGAAGAATGGAAATAAAATGTATATGTACTATTTATTGTTTAATAAAAAAACACCTCAAAACAGTTCAACTGTTTTGAGGTGTTTTTTATTGGATATTTGTGCAGATTTTAATTATCAGGCAATTAGAGTTCTGAACTTTTCTTTTGGATTACGAACCTTTTTAAGATTAACTAACCAATCGTTTGCTTCGTCGCGATATCCAATTGGCAATAAAGTAACACTTTTCAGGCCTTTCTCCTTTAAGTTGAGTAATTTATCAACTTCTTCATTTATAAATCCTTCCATGGGTGTAGTATCAACTTTTAAACTGGCAGCTTCAGCAATTGCAAATGCAAATGCTATATAAGCCTGGCGTGCAGTATGAGCAAAATTCACTTCTGCAGGTCTGTTCAAATACATTCCTTTTAACCTGTCAGTATATTCTTTGTATCGGTCTACAGGCTGTTCTCTTCCGGTAGTTGTCAAAGCATATATTTGGTCAATCCGTTCGGCTGTATAATTGTCCCATGCCGCAAAAACCAATAAATGAGAACAATCTCCCACGATCTGTTGGTCATTTGAAACTGAAATAATTTTGTTTTTCAGTTCCTGATTTGTGATAACGAACACTTCGAAAGGTTGTAGACCTGATGATGTTGGTGCCAACCGGGTTGCCTCTACAATTTTATCGATTAAAATCTGATCTACTTTTTTCGTAGGATCATATTTTTTTGTGGCATACCGCCATTTAAATGCATCTAATAATTCCATTTTGTTCTGTTTGTTTATATTTGTATGAAGTGATATGCATGAAACTTATAATTTTTCTTTCATCATCATGCAACTTGTAATTTTAATTTCTTTTTTTTTTAAATAATCTGTGTAAATCAGTATAATCTGTGGATGTACTCTTTCTTAATTTCTCTTAGTAAAATTAATCAGTGTAAATCAGTTGACAATTTCTTAAATAAATTCGAACAGGGCACTTTTACTTTTTCTTACTTTTGCAACATGTACCATACTGTCTGTTTTCTCATCACGGTAACCCAGTGTAAGGATAGTTGTTGAACTCAGATTTTGATCAGCTAATCCCAGTATTTTATCAAGTGCTTCGGTGCTAAAACCTTCCATGGGAGTAGCATCAACATCTTCAAATGTAGCAGCAACTATTCCTACTCCGAAGGCAATATATGCCTGACGTGCTGACCATATGAAATTCTGTGCTGCATCACCCGCTATAATTATATCAAATCCTGCCCTGAAACCATCCAGGCTATCAACCGGTATGCCCCTTGTTTTAGCAATCAGATTCATGTAATCATCCACCTGTTTGGCATTGATCTTTTTATTGGCTGCAAAAACAAGGATATGAGAAGCTTCTTTTATTTGGGGTTGTTGACATGCTTCGTTGAAAATTTGTTCACGCAATGCAGGGTCTTCTACCACAATTACCTTAAAAGGCTGTAGTCCGGCAGATGTTGGAGATAATCGGATTGCTTCAAGTATTCTGTCAATTTTTTCCTGAGGTACTTTTGTTCCGTTCATTCTTTTCGTGGCATATCGCCAGGTAAGTTTGTCAATGAGTGTCATGATTTTTATATTTTAAATGCTTTAATTCTTATTTTTCCCCTATAACGATTATAAATGAATGATTGTTCATTTAAATATTGAATTTAAATTTTTATTGACTGATTGCTTTCCATGATGCGTCAAAGATCCGGATTAAATCATTCATTGACAATGATGTCCCTAAGGAAGTTGATTTCTTGACCATTTGACTGACAGGAGCAAAGAGCAGACTGTAAATGATATCGTTGTGAAGTGGCTGGATCAGTTTGACAGCTTTTGACTGTTCACATAAATTTTCGAATGCAGGACAGTAATCCGGTCTGTTAACAATATCGATATGCTCAATTAAGGGGCAATTTGAGAAATTCTCCAAAAAATTATATTCTTCAGCATTCTCTGTAATATATTGGTAATGATTGAGCCACAGCGTTCTAAATGTTCCTCTGGAAGGAGATAACTCCGACTCCTGATGGGAATACGAGTTTCCCATCTTCGCTTTCAGGTGGATAAATAATTTATCAATCATATCCTCCTTATTTTCGAAATACAGGTAAATGGTGGCGGGTGAAAGATCCGCTTCAGTGGCTATTTTGGTCATTGAACATCCTTGAAAGCCTTCCCTGTTAATCACTTTCATTGCTGCCCGGTAAATTCTGACAACTTTATCTTCATCTTTTGGTCTCATGGGTTGTTATAAATAAATGGTTATTCATTTAACAAGAAAGTCTTCATAAAGTTCATTAATTGTTCAACGTTCAACGTTCCACGTTCTGCGTTCCACGTTCTGCGTTCTGCGTTCCGTGTTCCGTGTTCAACGTTCCGCGTTCTGTGTCTCAATCTTCACTATATTCGTATCATTACTTTTCCAAAGTGAAAAAAACTTTGAAAAAGTAAGTAAAACCAAACGAATCATTTATAACTAACACAGATAGCTGAACAAATGATATTTAGCAATGATCATTAATCACTAATCAATTCCTTTCGTGCACCTTTTCTCTACCTTTTGTTCTTATCCGATTTGTATTAAAAAAATAAAAAAATAATTTTCAATTAATACCAAAGTAATTAATAACTAATATCTAAATAAAGTTTGACTATTAATTGCTTTTATATTGATTATATATTGATTATATATTAATTATTTCAAAATGGGATGCGGACAAATGGCAAACCAAAGGTGGAGGAAAAAAGAAAAATATTTTTCAATTTTTAAACCAGATATATTGAATATGCGAAGTCAGTGGATAAAGCCGGAATGAATTATTCAGTATTTGGTATTTCGTAGAAATGGATTAAGATGGGATAATTAAAAATTATTGATTGCTGTTTTAAACTGAAAATGAGGTTTTATTGTTTGAAAAAGAGAGAAAGGATATATTTTCTTGTGAGAATGATTTATTAAATGATTTTAAAGATAGTTTGGTGCAAGTAAGAAATATTATATCAGTCTAAATTTTCCAGAGTTTATAACGATTTGAGAGCAATAAATGGATTGAATTTTTATTACGTTTGGTTCAATTAGAAAATTTAATGATCGTCACATAATTTTGTTTGTTTCGTGATAGTAAATCACTTCAATACGTACATATGTTTTTAGTGTCTGATATAATTAAATATCACAGTGTAAATTATAGTCTACAAAGGTGATGATAATTTCTAATTATTTTAGTAAATTTGCTCCTGATTTTAGACTTAAAAATTAGAAATTCAGCATTAGAATATGAAAAATCACACACGAATTTTTTTGTTTTTTTTCTTTTCCGGATTTATTATTCAATCATTTGCCCAGACGGGTGTATTTTATTCAACCGACAAAGAACTTTCGAATAGTTTAATTAACACCATTTATCAGGATAATAGAAATTATATCTGGATTGCAACTGAGGATGGGCTAAATAAGTTTGATGGAGTAAAATTTACCATCTATAAAAACATAAAAGAAAATTCTAAATCACTCAAAAATAACTATGTCCATACACTTTTCGAAGATTCACAGGGAAGATTCTGGATTGGTTGTATAAATGGATTGATGTTATATAAAAGGATAGAAGATACTTTTGAAGATGTAAAGATTTTTAAAAACGGAATAAATATCGAACCTCATGTTACTTCCATCATCGAAAGCAATACTCACCAAATCTGGATAACCACTGACCAGGGACTTTTGATAATTGATTCCAATAAAAATTCCTATTCCATTGATACAAAATTTTCAAAATTGTTATGTAGCAATTCACTTGTTTCCGTATTTCAGGATTCACGAAAAGATTTTTGGATTTTATCTGAAGATCAGGGATTAAACAGATATACACCTGCTACAAAAAAACTATATAGTTATAAATCACCAAATAAAATAGGAAGTAATCAGACTTCAGCGATTTGTGAAGATCATTTGGGTAATATTTTCGTAGGCACACTTACATCAGGTCTTTTTAAATTTAACAGAGGAACTAATAAGTTTGACCAGATTCAAACGGCAAAATCACAGCCGAGCCTTCCGGTTAAATGTTTACTTGTTGACATACATAAAAAATTGTTGGTGGGTACTGACGGGATGGGGATGAAAATTTATAATGAAAAAAGCAATTTGTTAGAGAATATTGAAGTTCAGTCTTCTTTGTTTGATTTTTCTAAAATGAAAATACATACTATTTTACAGGATAAAACAGGGAATCTATGGACCGGCATTTTTCAAAAAGGGGTTTATTTTACTCCGCATAATCCAAATAAATTTAAACTTTTAGGATATAAATCATTTAATAAAAATATTATCGGTTCCAGTTGTGTTATGTCAATTTTGAAAGATAAGGACAATACTCTTTGGGTTGGGACAGATAATGATGGAATTTACGGGGTAGAAACAGGAGGGAAGGTTAATCACTATTCACACACTGACAACAATTCAGTTTCGAGGACTATCATGTGTATTTTTCAGGATAGCAATTATGATATTTGGTTGGGATCTTATTTAAACGGACTTTCCAGTTTTAATAAAAAAAATGGCATATGCACCTATTTCAATAATATTTCACCCAGCATAGGAAATAATTTTTTAAGTAATAAGGTTATCTGTATTACCGAAGATAATCAAAAAAATCTATGGATAGGTACAAATGGTGCAGGTCTGTATTCTTTTGATTTAAGATCCAAAACCTATAAGCAACATTATGCTTGTGATGGAGGTCATAACGGTAAGATTCTGAGTAATGGTATTAACTGCGTTTTAAATGATCGTGACGGATATATCTGGATAGGAACATTCAGGGGTGTATGCAGGATCAACCCGAAAACGGGTAAAATTATAAATTATACTTCAAAAAACAATGTATTGCCTGGTTCAATTGTATATTCCATGGCAGAAGATCATGCAGGCAATATCTGGATTGGAACAACTGAAGGGCTGGCATGTTATGACAAGAAAAAGAACCTTTCCAAAATTTATACCATGGAAGATGGATTGCCTAGTAATGTGATTTGCGGAATTTTAGAAGATGAAAAAGGAAATGTCTGGTTGAGCACACACATGGGAATTTCAAAACTGATATTAGCCAAAAAAAAATCGTAAATTATTATTCTTATGATGGGTTGCAGGGGAACGAATTTTCAAAAGGTGCTGCTTTTCATGCCGGTAATGATGAAATGTTCTTTGGGGGGATAAGTGGCATTAGTCATTTCAATCCTCAGAAGGTTAATGATATTCGAAAGCAATTGAAAGTTTATCTTACAGAGTTATACATACAGGATATTCCCATACTAAAAAGTGATAAATCAGTAAAGCAGAAAAAGCAAATTATAAGCCACTTTATATCTGATGTCGATACGATTCATTTGGAATATAAAGATAATATGTTTAGTATGGAATTTTCAACCTTTGTATTTGGAAACTCAGAACGGGTGTATTATCGTTATAAAATGGAAGGATTGAATTCTGAATGGATGAATACAGGGCAAGGCGTGAGCCGGATTAATTTTACGAATATAAATTATGGAACCTATAAACTAAAAGTCAAGGCTTGTATTCAGGATAATGTGTCCCCTGAAAAAGTTTATCTGATTATAATCTCTCCACCCTGGTATTTGTCATTGATGGCTAAAATATTTTATTTTATTTTAGTACTCTTGCTGGGTATTGGAATTACCAGATATATTTTAAATCAAATAAAACATAAGCAGGAAATGATGCGACGTGAACATGCCGAGCAAATCAATGAAGCTAAGTTGCAATTTTTTATCAATATATCTCATGAAATCAGGACTCCATTGACATTGATTATTAGTCCTCTGGAAAAACTGATATCAGAGAATATTGAAAAAGAAAAGCAGCCTGTTTATAAAATGATGTATCGAAATTCTCAGCGGATATTGAGATTAATCAATCAATTGTTGGATATCCGAAAAATTGATAAGGGGTTACTGGTTTTAAAATTCAATGAAACCGATATGGTTGGATTTATTGATGATTTGATGCAAATTTTTGAATATCAGGCAAACGTACACAATATCCGTTTTACTTTTGAACATGCCGATGCAGCATTGCCGGTATGGATTGATCAGAATAATTTCGATAAAGTATTACTCAACTTACTATCAAATGCCTTTAAATTTACACCTGAAAATGGTGAAATCAGCATCCTGCTTCAAACAGGCTATGATCCTGCTAATACAGAAGAACTGAAGCATTATTTTGAAATAGTGATTTCCGATACTGGAATTGGTATTGATGACGAAAAAATAGAAAAAATATTTGAACGTTTCTATCAGATTGATAATGATCAGTCCAAATCAAATATTGGTACAGGTATCGGACTCCATTTGGCTCGTTCTCTGGCGGAATTGCAACATGGTAAACTCTTTGCCCGAAATAAAAAGGAGGGACAGGGAAGTGAGTTTATAATTCGTATGCCCATGGGAAATACCCATTTGAATGATTTGGAAATTGCAAATGTCGAATTGCAATCCGTATTGAAAAACGAAATCAATTTACAGAATGCCGGATTATATGATGAATCACAAATAGAGGAACCCATCAAAGTAAAATCAAAAACAAATTACCGGATTTTACTTGTTGACGATGAATATGAAATCAGGCAATATTTAAAGGATGAACTTTCGGGTATTTATAAAATTTTTGAATGCTCGAATGGGAAAGAGGCATTGGACTTTATTCTGAAAGAAAAACCCAATCTGGTAATCAGTGATGTCATGATGCCTGATATGGATGGAATCACATTGTGTAAAAAAATCAAATCGAATATTAATATCAATCATATTCCTGTTATATTACTTACAGCCAAATCTACAGATGAAGACAAAGCAGAAGGTTTTGAAATTGGTGCAGATGCCTATGTAATCAAACCATTTAATATTGGATTATTGAAAAAGAGGATTGCAAATATGATAGAAAACAGAGTAAGACTTGAGGTAAAACCATCCGATTCGGAGGAAAATAAGGCACTAATAAAAAAAATTGAGTTACGATCCAATGATGAAATTCTGTTGGAAAAAATAATGAAAATTATTAATGAGAATATAGCCGAATCGGATCTGAATGTTGAAATGCTGGCCAGCGGAGTTGGAATGAGCCGTGTACATATGCATAGAAAATTGAAAGAACTAACTAATCAATCGGCACGTGATTTTATCCGGTCAATTCGTTTAAAACAAGCAGCCGAATTGCTGAAGCATCAAAAACTAACAATATCCGAAGTAGCTTTTGCTATAGGATTTTCAAATTTATCCCATTTTTCAAATTCATTTCATGAATTTTATGGCATGTCACCTAAGGAATATGCTCAACAAATGAATAAAGAAAAGGTCGAGACAAAGAAATAAGATGTTCAATATTTAAATTTTAAAAAGTAGTCCGGTATATGCCTGACTACTTTTTTTGCTTCTCTGTATAGTTCCGAAAATCAAATGCTGAATTGTAACGTGTGGAACAATTTGATAATTTCATAAGTCAATTGAAAATAGAACGTTGCATTATTATTAGTAAATAAAGGGAAAAGTAATTAAATACAACAAATACATAAATATTAAGTTAAAATAGTCCAAAAATGTAACCTGTAGAAAAACTTGTGTAACAATTACTACATTTAAACAAAATATTATTATCTAAGTTTGTAGCATAATTAATTCATATTGTCAAACTCTAAAGATTAAGTAATGAAAACATGAAAAATTATTACGTAATTATTAAAACCAGGTAATTAAAAAATCTAAAAAAATGAAATTTAATCATGAAAATCAAAAATCAAATTAAGCCGTTTTGGCTATTTCTCTTCTTCTTATTATTTCCACTCCTTGGATTTGCACAGACCATAACCGTCAGGGGAATAGTGAAAGATGCATCAGGCGAATCTTTAATTGGAGTTAGCGTTAAGGTTGTTGGAATATCCACTGGAACGATTACCGATCTCGCGGGGGCTTATGAAATCAAAACACCTGAAAATTCCAAATTGAGTTTTTCTTATATTGGGTATCAAACTGTTGTTGTCGATGTCAATGGAAGAACAAGTATTAATATTAGTTTAAAAGATGAAGACAAATCATTGAGTGAAGTGGTAGTAGTAGGTTATGGTACTCAACGAAAAGAAGCTGTCACCGGTTCAGTTGCATCGGTAAGTGGAAGTGTGTTGAAAGAAATTCCGGCAGGAAATATTACTCAGGCATTGCAAGGACGTCTTGCAGGGGTGGATTTGCAACAATCAGATACCCATCCGGGTGCTACATTACAAATTCGTATTCGCGGAACCAGGTCGCTTACTGCGGACAATAATCCGTTGATAGTGCTTGATGGTATACCATTTTCAGGATCTATCAGTGACATCAGTCCGGACGACATTAAGAGTGTTGATATTCTAAAGGATGCCTCGGCAACTGCCATCTACGGATCTCGTGGTGCAAATGGTGTTATATTGATTACAACCAGTAAAGGTGTAAAAGGTTCAGAACCGCAGGTTAGCTACAATGGTTACTATGGTCAGGGGAAAGCAATCGAATACCCAATGATGAATGGACCTGAATTTGTCGCTCTTCGTAAAGAAGCAGGTAGATATTCAGCAAACGGTACTGATGAAGCCAATGACGTGAATACAAACTGGCAGTCATTATTTTATACAACTGCTATAGTACAAAGCCACGATTTAAATGTTTCGGGTGGTAACGAAAAGGGGAGTTACAAGTTTGGTGCAAACTATTATTCAAATCAAGCGGTAATACCTGGTCAAAACTACTCACGTTACTCTATTCGCGGATCTGTAGATCAGGAAATAGGCAAATACATACGTGTTGGATTTACATCAAATACTAATTTTAATGTTACAAATGGTGCCAGCCAGGGAATATATGGTGTATTAAGCCAATCGCCTATTGCTAACCCATATAATACTGATGGTACTTTGAAGAGATTTGTGCAAATGCCATTGGATCAAGGGTTTGTATTAACAAAAGACAGAATTGAAAATTTAGGAGATACCTGGAAAGATCAAAGAAAGGCATTAGGTTCTTATAACTCTTTCTATGCCGAGATAAAAATCCCGGGTGTGGAGGGCTTAAAGTACCGTACCAACATTGGTGCAAACTTTAACTTTAGTAATGCAGGAACCTATTCAGGGGTAGGAGTTTTGAATGCTAATCCATTAGCAAATTCATCTGCAAGTGTTAATAATTCCTATAATACTGATTGGGCCATTGAAAACATGCTTACTTACGACAAATCTTTTGGTAAACATAGAATAAACGCAGTTGCAATGTACTCTGCTGAACAAAACTTTTTCAACAGTTCAACTGTTTCTGCAATAAATATTCCCACTGACAACTTACAATTCTATAATATAGGACAGGCTAATGCATCCGACATTACAGTTAACCCGGGAAGAGATCCTAATACTAATATTCCTTATCAGGGATATTCTGTATGGGGTCTGGAGTCATTGATGGGACGTGTCATGTATTCTTATGACGACCGTTATATGATAAGTGGTACTGTACGTTCCGATGGTTCTTCAAGGCTGGCAACAGGATATCAGTGGCATACCTATCCTGCTGTATCTGTGGGCTGGAATATTAATAAAGAATCGTTTATGAAGGATGTTACCTGGATTGATGCATTGAAGTTACGTGCCGGTTACGGACAAACATCGAATCAAGCAGTTGCTCCTTACTCAACACTTGGATCGTTAAACACTAATCCATACAATTTTGGAACTACTTATAGCACAGGTTTTAATGTAAATACAGTGCCTAATCCAAAATTAGGATGGGAATATTCTGTTACTTATAATTTTGCAGCAGACTTTTCTCTCTTAAAAAATCGCTTGTCCGGTACAGTTGAATATTATATAACAGACACTAAAGATCTTTTGCAGAGTGTTAGTTTGCCAAGTACTTCAGGTGTGAGTAGTGTTACTCAAAATGTAGGTGCAACCCAAAACAAAGGGCTCGAATTGTCTCTGAATGGTGTGATATTGGATAACTTCAACGGATGGACATGGGAAGTCGGAGCGAATGTGTATAAAAACGTAAACAAGATTACTGCTCTTGCTTCAGGAGCTCTTCAAGATGTAAACAACGGATGGTTTGTAGGTAAATCAATAAATAGTATCTACGATTACAAGAAAATAGGTCTTTGGAATACAACTGATGCAGATTATAAATACATTCAGACATTACAACCAGGGGCTATACCAGGTATGATCAAAGTGCTTTATACAGGAACTTACAAAGCTGATGGCACACCTTCAAGGGCAATTGGACCCGATGACAGACAAGTAATGAATCTTGATGCCGATTTTCAGGGTGGATTCAATACCCGTGTTGCTTATAAAGGATTTGACCTGTCTGTTGTAGGTGGTTTTCAAAGTGGAGGTATTCTTATAAGTACTCTATACGGATCGGCCAGTTACCTTAATTTAATGACAGGACGTCGTGGGAATATAAAGGTTGACTACTGGACTAAAACAAATACCAATGCTCAATATCCTACTCCTGCCGGTCAATTAAGTGGAGATAATCCGCTTTATGGCAGTACCCTGGGTTACTTCAATGCATCATATCTGAAGGTACGTACCATTACACTTGGGTATAGCTTTAACCAAAAATGGTTGAAATTTGCCGGAATTCAAAAACTAAGGCTTTACGGTACAGTACAAAACCCATTTATATTGTTCTCAGCTTACCACAATCAATCAGGTATGGATCCTGAAACCAATTCATATGGTAATCAAAATCAGGCAGTAAATTCATACAACTCTCGAACACTGGTAATAGGAACTAATACACCCTCTACGCACAGTTACTTAATGGGTATCAATATAACATTTTAAAAATAATAATCATGAAAAGTAAATATATAAAATCTTTAATAGGAACAGCCTTGTTGTCGGTGTTCCTGATGGGATGCTCCTCTGATCTTTTAAAAGAACAACCGCGTAATTTTTTTACACCCGGTTATTTTCAAACAAAAGCAGGAGTTCAAGGTGGAGTAACAGCTCTGTATGCCAACCTGCGAAATTTGTATGGGCAAGCCTATTACTTTAATTCTTGCGAGACAGGTACCGATGAAGCAACGTGGGGCCAGAGTGCTGACGGAAACTTTACGTCTATGGATTATTCAGGTGCAGCGACTTTTAATACTGCTACTTACCCTATCAGCATATTGTGGAGTACTGTCTACTCTAACATTAATACAGCGAATGGTATTATTGAAAATGCTTTATTAGTAAATACCAGTAAAAAAGGAACTTCAGATACAATTCCGAATTCGTTGGTATCAGAAGCCAATTTTATGCGTGCTTTTGACTACTTCTTATTGGTACAAAGATATGGTGGAGTGCCTTTGGATTTGGGTTCAGGAGTACTGAAGTTTAACACAAATCCTTCCAGATTTTCAGTACGCAACACAGTCCCTGAGGTTTATACTAAATGTATATTCCCTGATTTATTGACATCTGTAAACAACCTGCCTGTTACACAGCGTCTTACCGGTACTTTAACCAAACAGGTTGCCCAGCTGTTATTAGCGAAAGCTTATCTGACTTATGGTTGGTGGCTTCAAAACCCAAACAATATTCCTACTTATCC
>Ga0302215_10000780_pt1 | contig 23317 bp, 14 predicted proteins | sample II_Fen_N3_1_FD_194580 | JGI IMG/M metagenome (GOLD analysis project Ga0302215, IMG submission 194580) | Peat permafrost microbial communities from Stordalen Mire near Abisko, Sweden - II_Fen_N3_1 | ecosystem: Environmental > Terrestrial > Soil > Wetlands > Permafrost | place: Sweden: Abisko... | reverse complement strand
TAAATTGAAGTTCGCCGACATAAGATAGTCGTAAATTTCCAGTTTGGGATGTAGTGTATTGCTTTGCAGATTTAATTGATTTTGAACCGGCTATTTCGTATGCATTGATAAAACAGCTGCTGTATATTAATGCAATAATTAAAAAAATAGTGTGCTTTTTCATCTTGTTATGTCCTTTATTTTTTATTTTTTAATTCATTTTAATCAGGTTACCAGGTATATGTTGCTACTGAACCTGCTGCTAAAACGGGAGTTACTTTTTTAGTTGAGAACTGAATGTTGAATGTTACTTGTGAATTACTATCATTCAAAACAATCAGCACTTTTCTACCGGTAGGAGTGAGGTAAGCAACATTCGGCAGATTGTCCGGGACATTTGAGTCGATCCGTATTGACCCCATTGGAACAAACTTTGAAGCATGTGCAATGATGTAATACGATACATTCCTTTTTACGTCATTACTTAAAGTTAATCCGCCCAGGCAGGTAGTGCAGCCTCCGGGAGTATGCGGATCATAATTAGGATCGGAAGCAAGGTTCCATTCAATTACATTTTTACTCCAGTTACGTGGAGCTCCTATTATCAGGTTTTTTACATGCCATTTCAAATTTTCAGCAAACTTACCCGGTGCGCCAACCCATTGCTCCGTGAAATATACATTCTTATCGGGATAGGCATTGTGAACAGTACTAAGTGCATTTATACTCCCTCCGTACAAATGAAAAGCCGACCCATCACTATACTTTCTGGCTTCAGGATCATTTAATATAGTCAACGGATAATCAGGCACATCGCAATTATGATCGTACAGGATGATCTTGGTGGTTATTTTTGCTTTTGCAAACTCCGGACCCAAAAAGTCTTTTACAAACCTGGCCTGGTCTCCGGCCGACATATACATGCTAGGATTGTTGTCTGGATTCAGTGGCTCGTTTTGAATAGTTACAGCGTCAATAACAATACCCTGATCTTTCATTGCCAGGATGTACTTAACGAAATATCGAGCATAGACTCCGAAATACTCAGGTTTTAAACTGCCACCTTTGGTACTTTTATTTGTTTTCATCCAGGCAGGTGCCGACCAGGGAGAACCAAGTATTTTTATTCCGGGGTTGATTGCAATTGTCGATTTCAAGACAGGAATTAAATCGAATGAGTCTGGTTTTATGCTGAAACTTAGCAAAGCGGTATCTGTTTTTGATGGATCAATATCATTATATGAAAATACCGAAGAATTAAGATCGGATGCCCCAATGCTGATACGCAGATAACTGATTCCGATTGATGAACTGTCGTTCGAGAAAAGCTCATTCATTAGTCTGTTTTTTACAGACACCTCTAATTTGTTGATTAAATAAGCACTTCCACCAGTCATTGAAAATCCAAAGCCATCCATTGTCTGGTATTTCGTCACTGAATCAACCAGAATAGTTGGATTTGAATTTAGATTTGATGTAAAATGCAACGACGTATTTTGTTTTTGCAGATAGATGGACGATACCGGATCTGTCAACCAACACGATACATCAGAATGTCCTGTTTTTGGGGTCTCAGGCTTTTGCTGATCTACTCCTTTCCCGGAGGAATATGCTGAAAATATAGTCAGTATTGAAACTAATGCTATTTTTGGAATAATGCTACTATTTAATATTTTTATGCGAATCATAGACTCTATTATTTAAACTGATAATTATTGAAATACCTGAACATAATCAACTATCATACGCTGAGGGGAAATAATTGTAGTATCATATTCCCATAGCTTTGCAGATGCCTGATACAGATACGTTAACCGGAGAACTTAGTTCAAAAAAGACTATCTGTTCGGGCTGTGTTAGGCTGTTGGGTGATATGCTGATATCTACAAAAGCTGTCTTTTGATTAGAAGGGATGATTAAGATCCCTGAAATGGCACTTTAATCTTAGCCCGATGGCAGTTGAGTCAACCGTTTTATAATTGAAAGCAATGTTTTTTGTTTAGGATTGGTGATATGTTTATTTTAAATTTAATATTAGTAGCCTGATTAATTCGTATATGTATCGCATTTAAAACAGGTTTTATTTGATTTAACTGAATCTTCAGGAGTATTGCCTGAAACATTACATGGATGGGCAAATAATGCCGGACTAAAATTAAAACAAGTTCTCTCATCAACTAATGTATAAAAGATAAAAAGAATAGCCCGAACCAACTAATTCTGGTTCCAGGCTATTCAGGGTTTCAACCAATTAAAACCATTTTTATTTTAATACAAAAAGATTAATTATAACCAGGATTCTGTACTACATTCGGATTCGATGATATTTCATTGAATGGGATTGGGAACATATTGTTTTTTGGTGCTTTAAATCCTGCAGCAGGATTGTTGTTGTATTGTAAAACACCACCAATTCGTGCACCTGTCGGTACAGCTTTTCCCTGATCTTTCAGAACCGTTGCAGCATCACCCCAACGAACTAAGTCCTGATAACGGCTTCCTTCGAAAGAGAGTTCAAGCCTTCTCTCCAGTTTGATATTTGCAAGTGTCAACGAGGTAAGAGCTGGTAAATTTACCCTGGTTCTAACCTGATTGATCTGGCCTAATGCTACTCCATTTGCACCAGCTTGTAAATTTGCTTCAGCTGCCATTAACAGTACATCAGCATATCGCATGATTCTCAGATTGGTTCCGTAATTTAAATCAGGCACAGCTCCCTTTGACACTTGATCGGGTGTGGCAGTTTCATCGGCCCAGGTCGTGTATTTTAAGCGAATCAAGCCGGCGCATCCCCATATCATATTACCGCCAGCTGGCTGGCCTGTACGTAGCATGGTGCCGCCTGCTGCTTTTGCTTGTGACTCGGTTAAAATGGTTGCATGAACTCGTATGGAGTCACCTGCATCTTTATAAGCTTTCCAGAGATCAAGGGTTGGCAAACCAAATCCCCAACCAGCATTAATTCCTAAAGTGCCCGCATTAAATCCCTGGTCACCACGAGGCCCGCAAAGTTGCCATACAATATTCGATGGATTGGTTCTTGATGGATCATTGAAAAGGTCGGAAAAACTCCAGTCATTACTTCGTGCGCTTGAATAACTGATTTCGAAGAGTGATTCTTTCCCAAATTCTGTGCTTGTACGGAACAATTGAGTATAGTCATTATTTTTAAGTTCTGAAAGTTGGTAAAGACCATAATCGCCGGTTGCAATAAGTGCATTCAGGGTTGTTGCAGCAGCAGCATATTTCTTTTCAAAAAGCTGCGTCTTTCCTAAAAATGCCTGAGCCGTACCTTTGCTGAACCTTGATATGTCTGATCCGGCAGCCTTTAAATCACTTTTCCTTGGCAGGTCAACAATAGCTTCAGTGAGATCTTTTTCGATTTGTGCATAAAGCCCTGTTGGCGTAATAGTACCGTCAGTATTTGTTACAGAAGCAGAATTTGGCTGAGCATACTCTGTAGGCAACAACTCATGCAATACCAGGGGAACATTGCCATAAAGTGTAGCAAGGTCAAAATACATATATGCCCGTATCGCTTTAGCTTCGGCGATCACTAATTTTTGATAAGCTGTCGGAGTCTTGAAATTATCAATAATCATATTCGCCCGATAAATAACCATATATTGATATTTGTAAATATTGGTAATAGGGCTATTGGTAGTACCAAAAGTGAATGTATTGAGTTCCTGATATTCCGGTCTGTCGCCAGCGTTTTCACCACCGGTATAGATATCGTCAGATAATGATTCTTTAGTCATCCAGGCACTTGTCCAGCTACTTGCCTGCAGGCCTCTCATCATGTTGTAACACCCCATGATGGCACCTGTAGCATCAGCATCAGTTTTGTAAAAGTCTGTAACTTTCGTCACACCCTGTTGCTGTATATCGAGAAAATCCGATGCACATCCGGCAAGGAATAACAACGATACCAAAGCAATTGCAATTTGTTTATAATATTTTGTCTTCATAATTATTAATATTAGTTTTATTAAAAATTGATTGAGGCTCCAAGCATGATGTCTTTAGCTTTCGGATAAGTACCGCGGTCAACACCTGAATTGTTTGCTGTATTGTTTGCGATAGTTGGTTGAGGATCCATTCCAGGGTAAGACGTAAAGGTAAAGAAGTTGTCCATCGACACATAAAGTCTAAGTGATTTGATGAATGCTGCTTTTAAGATATTTTGCGGAATTGAGTACCCCAATTGAATGGTTTGAATTCTCAGGTATGAAGCGTCAAAAATATATTGATCACTCTGATACGTTTTAGGATCAGCATTTGCTGCCGGTTTGGTAGCAATGTCTCCGGGTTTCGTCCAACGACCATCATAGAAGTAGGTAGGTCTGTTAGAAGCTAATTTATCCGTACGAATCCATCCTAACGCCACTTTATTACCGGAAGATCCGTTAAGTGTTAAACCAAAATCAAAATTCATATAATCAAGCTGAATACTTCCACCATACGTAAATTTTGGAATAGCACTGCCTAAATCCTGTTTGTCTGCTTCAGTTATTACTGCTGCTGATACATCTTTTCCGGCTGCGTTAACGAAGAATGGATTTCCGGTAGCAGGGTCAATTCCATGTGTTTTGTAACCATAGAAATGCCAGACAGAATACCCTGGTTCGAAAATTGTGACGTTAGACCATCCTGTACCAAGACTTGCACCACCAACCCTTTTTCCAAATACAGGTTCCAGTTTGGTAACCTCATTGGTTATAGGTGAAATGTTTGCATTAATAGCATAGTGGAAATCACCAATCTTATCTTTCAAACCTAAGTCAAATTCAAAACCGGTATTACGTATTTCACCTCCATTGGTTTGTGGAGCAGTGTTACCACTTGAATAGGAAGGAATACCCTGAAAAATAAAATCTTTCGTTGTTTTTACATAATAATCTGCCGAAAATGTTAATATATCATCGAAAGCACGTAAATCAATTCCGAGATCTAATTGCTCACTGGTTTCCCATTTAAGTTTATCGTTTGACAACACGTTAGGTTCATAAGCATTCACCACTGTGCCATCAGATAAGGTATAGGTCATAGGTTTTCCACCATTAATTCCGGTAATTACTGAGTTGTAAGCAAATAATTTGTTGTCGTCAAGTGAATTCAAACTACCGTTCTGACCCCAACTCCCTCTTATTTTTGCCGAAGTAATCACTCCTCTTTTGAAGAAATCTTCATTGGAGATAACCCATCCTGCAGAAGCAGAAGGAAATGTACCCCATCGACCCGATGCAGGAACCTGTGATGTACCTGCGCCATCTTCACGTAAAGAACCTTCCAGCAAATATGTTCCTTTATAGTCATAAGAAACACGTCCAAAATAGGATTCTTTTTTGATTTCGCGTGTGTAACCGGTTACCAAATCATTTGTATGTGAAGAAAACTCAAGCTGAGCGTAACTGTCTAATGGATGTTCCATCGGACTTCCTGTCCCGTTGATGGTTTTGTGGGTATAATCTTCGGCCGACATACCACCAAGTATCGTCAGGTTATGATCCCCGAACTTATGATTATAGGTTGCAAAGTTTTCCCAGGTCCATTTGTTATAGACATCATTGTTGTCGTGCGTAATACCGGCAGTGTTTAAGTTCGTAGCGTCATAATAAAATGGTACTGTCCAATAGTGATTATTGGTCATAGCAAGTTCCAGACCAACTCTTGATGTAAATTTAAATCCTTCAAAAGGAGTAAGTTCCATATAGATGTTGCCCAACAGTTTGTCATTCGTAGTTACGCCATTTGTATTGGATATTGAAACGAATGGATTTAAAATTTCACCGGCTACATATTGTGATATCCCGTAAATGTTTCCATTAGGTGCCTTCACTACCTGGTTTTGATGTGCAGCAATTTCACCTTTAATAAATGTTGGGATTTTAGCAGGATCCGTATATTCTACAGGAGTAGTTGGATCCAATTGCAAGGCACTACCGATTGTACCCCCAAACTCACCACCATTTTCATTTATACCTTTTGTGGTAAAATGAGAATAATCAATGTTATGTCCTACTTTCAACCATTTTTTGATCTGATGGTCAGAATTAAACATAGCAGAATATCTTTCAAAAACATCTTTATTCCCAGCAACAATACCATCATTTTTGAAATAATTCAATCCAACGATATACGTTGATTTTTCATTTCCACCGGAAAAAGCAATATGATGTTTAGTTGTATAGCCATTTGTGAAAAGTGCACCCAACCAATCTGTATTGTAATTCTGGTCAACCGGTGCAGTAAGAATTGAGGTGCCATTTATATTTTTTTCAGTCATAAACTGGGCATACTGAGTCGTATTCATCAATTTAGGAAGGTTGGCTGCACTTGTGAATGCATGTTGAAAATCATAACTGACAATCATTTTGCCGGCTACCCCTTTTTTTGTTGTGATAATTACAACACCATTTCCACCTTCAGAACCATATATAGCCGATGAAGCAGCATCTTTCAATACCTCCATGGAAGCAATGTCGGAAGGATCGAGGTAATTGATATCACCTGTTTTTATCCCATCAACAATATACAACGGGTTTGATCCGGCGTTTGAGCTGACTCCACGAATCCGGATATTCATCCCGGCTCCCGGAGCACCTGATACCGGTACCACCTGGACTCCTGCAGTTCTTCCCTGCAATGCTTCTTCAGCCCTTGAAATATTGATATTTGCAATATCTTCCGCTTTTATGCTTGATATTGCCCCGGTAACCAGGCTTTTTTTCTGAACACCATAACCAACTACGATTACTTCGTCTAAGTTTCTGGTGTCTTCTGTCAAAATAACTCTTAAAAAAGTCTGACCATTAACGCTTACTTTCTGGGAATTATACCCAACATACGAAAATACTAAAACTGAATTTGGGGATGGAATATCCATAGAGAAATTACCATTAAAATCGGTAATAGTTCCGGTTGATGTACCTTCAACAAGTACACTAACTCCAATTAAAGGAAGGTTACTTTTTTCATCAATAGCAGTTCCTTTTATAGGATTTGCAGCAGAAACCGATAGCGTACCGATTAATATAAAAATAACGGTACTAAGCAAACTCATAAATAGTTTGCTTGGATGTAAACCAAGGTTTTTACATCGTTGGATTGATTTTTTGTTCATAGATTTAATTTAATGATTAGATAGTGATTTTTTTACAAATTAATTAATTCCATTATTAGAGAAAGGATCTAAGGTCATGTTGAATTAGTCATGTTGAATTAGAATTTAAAGATTGTTTTTATAGTGTTAAATCATATCTTAAATTTAATCATGTATTCGTAAAATTTTTGGAAAAATCTCTGATAATCACCATTATCAAAAACAAAGAGAACTATTTTATTTGATGAACAATATATCTACAAATATGCATTGAACCAATTGATAGCTAATTAAACAGCTATAATACGGTTCAATTTATACGGTGACATACCAATCGTGTTGGAACTGGTTAAGTTGTACGTTTCTTCAAAAGATAGTAAAGGAAGTAAAGGGATGAATTTTAATACTGAATAGCTATTATTTTGTTTATTGGAATTTAAACATAGCAAAAACAAGAATAGAGGAGGAGATATTTTCATATGATTTCTATTTACCTGATTTCTTAAATACATTGAATTAAATAATCGTTTATCGATATTTAGTCAATTCTGACATTAGCTTAAGCTGATGAAATTCAGAAATTTGATATGCTTTTACAGTACGATTCTAAGGTTAAAGTCAAACAAGTGTGTCAGAAACACAATATGTTTTATGTTGCAAATATAAAGTGTATTATTTCTATTACCAAATTTATAGTGTGTTTATTTTACACACCACCTAATATTTAACATATAATAATTAGTAATTTATGGTAACTATTTGGTTAATAGAGGTAAAATGTTTCGATAAATTGTTAAGCTCTTTTATGACTCCAATCCTGATCTCAAAAAAAAATGTTGAATTTTGTAGAATTTAAAGCGAGAGTAAAGTATTTTTAATCTAAAGTAAGCTTCAATTATTTTATGATATCAATTTTGGTGAAACTGTTTTTTTTTTGAATAATTGTAAGTCAATGGAATTTAAATAGAAATAAACTTTCAAGGATAATCAAAAGAACAAAATAGAATTGGTTTTCAATAATATATGAAAAAAGAAATGTCTTTATTCCTTTTTTTTATGATTTTGGTTGTTTATAAATATTATTTGTTGATTTCACAAGAAGCCCTCTTACATTATTTTTTATAATTGAGTAGAATCTGATCTATATATGATGCAGTTGCTTATTGTCAGTTTTTTAGATTAAACAATATTAACCATTTATTGTTCATTAAATAATGTATAGATATTATATGTTTTTGTTCTTTAGAATGCGTTGGTTGTTAAGGATCCTTTAGAGGGGTCAGTGAGGTCTGGCTTTTTCTATCCTTCAGTAAGTTTCTATATGTTCTATTCGTATCCGATTTAATCCTAAAAAGGGAGAATGTAGCAAGGATCGTTTAAATGGAAATCCAAAAATGAATAGTAAGTTTGGTAATTTAGCGTGAGTTCGATGTAAGGAATAGTCCGTTAGGACTTAAATATCAACAGAAAACATAATCTGATTTGAATAATTTCCCGTAGAGAATCATTATATTTATCCCCTGACGGGGAAATCAATCCTTGAAATAACATATTCAATTGATAAATGTTCCCTACGGGAAAGTTGCTGGATGTATTTCAATTAGTTAAGTTAATCCTTACGTCTAACTCACGTTAATTTACATCGATTGTTATAAAAAAAGATCAGAAAAACGTTGTAAGCAACTTCTTTTCTGATCTTTAAGCCTGTAATAAGCAGGTTGAATAGTTTGATTTAAATATGATTACTCATTCATATAAACTGAAACGACTCTCTTAATCCCTTCTTCCAGTGAAATAGATGGTTTCCAGCCAAGGCTTTTTAATTTGGATATATCCAGAAGTTTACGCGGAGTTCCATCGGGCTTACTGCTATCCCATATTACTTTTCCTTCATAACCGACAGTTTTACGTACAATTTCGGATAATTCCTTAATGGTAATATCTTCACCACAGCCTGCATTTACATGAGTTGGGGTTGAATCAGGTGCATTATAATTTAGTAACAGGAAAACGCTGGAATCTGCCATGTCATCGACATGAAGGAATTCACGCATGGGTGAACCTGTTCCCCATAATGTAATGGATACTTCATTATTTGTTTCCGATATCCCGTATTTCTTGAGTACCTGCAGGATCACTTCATTGCTGAAGGAACCATTTACACCTTCAATGGGCAGTTTGTTCAAATCGGCACGAAGGTTTGTCCAGTTGTTATCCTTAAGGCATTTTCCCAAATACATTTTACGGATTAAAGCCGGTAACACATGCGATTTTTCCAGATCGTAATTGTCGTTTTGTCCGTATAAATTGGTCGGCATAATGGAAATAAAATTACAACCGTACTGATCGTGATATGCTTCACACATTTTAATGCCTGCAATTTTAGCAATAGCATACGGTTCGTTTGTGTTCTCAAGAAGCCCTGTAAGCAAAGCATCTTCGTGAATCGGTTGATCAGCCATCCGGGGATAAATACACGATGAACCCAGAAATAGCAGTTTCTTAACTCCGTGCACATAACTCTGATGGATGACATGATTTTGAATCATCAGGTTCTCGTAAATAAACTGAGCACGATACGTCATATTTGCAACAATCCCACCTACTTTAGCAGCAGCCAGTACTACTATTTCAGGTTTTTCTTTTTCAAAGAACCCGGCAACATCTTGTTCGTTAAGCAAATTAAGCTCAACGGAAGTGCGTGTTACAAAATTAGTATAGCCTTTTGCTTCCAGATTTCTTTTAATTGCTGAACCAACCATACCCTTATGACCGGCAATGTATATTTTTGAATTTTTGTCCATAATTCTTATTCAAAATAATTTAATACCCTGAATCCACCTTCTTTGAGGTATGTTTCTTTTTTCATAAGTTTTACATCCGAACGCATCATTTCCTCCACCAGTTTCTTTAAATCATATTCAGGAATCCAGTTCAGTTTGGTTCTTGATTTAGTGGCATCACCAATCAATAAATCAACTTCAGTCGGACGGAAATAATTGGCATCAACTTCAACAATCGGCTCTTTAATAGCCCGGACAATGTCTAGAAATTCAGCGCCTACATATTCAGTAAATTTCGCACTGTCAATACTGCCGATAAATCCTTTTTCATCAATTCCTTCACCATCAAATACAATATTGAGACCTATCTCGTCAAATGCCATGCGAACAAACTCCCGTACTTCAGTCGTTATGCCTGTGGCAATTACGTAATCATCCGGAGTCTCCTGTTGTAAAATAAGATACATAGCCCGTACATAATCCTTAGCATGTCCCCAGTCACGTTTTGAGGAGAGATTTCCAAGGAATAATTTGTTTTGCATACCCATGGCAATACGTGAAGCAGCACGGGTAATCTTACGGGTAACAAAAGTCTCACCACGCAATGGAGACTCGTGATTAAAAAGGATTCCGTTGCTTGCATGTATTCCATAAGCTTCGCGGTAATTAACCGTAATCCAGTATGCATACATTTTAGCAACTGCATACGGGGAGCGAGGATAGAAAGGGGTAGTTTCTTTTTGAGGAACTTCCTGAACCAATCCGTACAATTCCGAAGTAGAAGCCTGATAGATCCTGGTTTTTTTAGTTAAATTCAGTAGCCTGACTGCTTCGAGTAACCGTAACGTACCAATCCCATCGGCATTTGCAGTATATTCGGGAGTATCGAAGCTTACTTTTACATGGCTCATGGCGGCTAAATTGTAAATTTCATCAGGTTGCGTTTCCTGAATAATCCGGGTAAGATTCATGGAATCAGTCATATCACCGTAATGTAATAACAGGTTACGATCGTCGACATGAGGATCCTGATATAAATGGTCAATCCGGTCAGTATTAAAGGAAGAAGAACGACGTTTCAATCCATGGACTATGTACCCTTTTTTTAAGAGTAATTCAGCTAAATAGGCACCATCCTGGCCGGTAATACCGGTAATAAGAGCTACTTTTTTCATTTAAATGTTTTGATTAAAATTATTTTTTAGGTTGTAATTTCTTATGAATTTAATTATTCATATACGTGATATTTTAAAAATTAAATTTCAGTATCATCTTCGTAATAATGGAAGTATTTTTCAGCTTCCCCTTTCTTCTTTTTATTGCTATACCCATATCCATAACTATTTCCGATCAGGTAAGCGTATTTATAAAGTTTGTAATTTGAATACCGGCTACCATCATCCACCACATCGTTAATTACAGAGTACATATTAGGCAAATTATCCATTTTCAATTGAGTACTCAGTTTTTTAAAGAAGGTCTTATTTGTTTTCCCGTTACGAACCACAAATAAATTTACATCCGAAAGATGGGCTAACGAATAAGCATCAGTTACCATACCTATTGGACTTGAATCGACAATGACATAGTCATATTTTTTTCGCAACTCAACAAACATGGCTATCAGTTTATCTGAACGAATCAGTTCACCCGGATTAGGAGGTATTGAGCCTGCAGGTAAAATATCAAAATCTACTTTTGGCAGATGTAAGATGATTTCATCCAGGGTACATTGACCTGCTAAATAGTTGGTCACGCCGTTTGGTTGCACAATATTAAATCGTTGGTTAACACTTGGCTTCCGTATGTCCATATCAACAAGTATCGTCTTTTTGCTGGCCATTGAATACACAGCAGCCAGATTGATTGAGAAATATGTTTTTCCATCACCCGATTCAGTTGATGTGATCATAATCATAATATCGGTCTTCCGCTGTACAATAAACTCAATACGGGTGCGAATTACCCGGAACATTTCTGTGAATGCCGATCTCGGATTCTTTGTCACCAATAATGGATCTGTACTCTTGGTGTGTCGAATAGCACCTATCAACGGGAATGACGAATGCTTTTCAACGTCTTTACTTGAACGTATAGTATTGTTTAAAAGTTCAATGATTACAACAATAACAGTAGGAATCAAAAGTCCAAATAGTAAAAACATGAGGATTGTTTTTGATTTTTTGCCTGAATTGGTAGTCCCTACTTCACGGGCTCTGTCCAATATGTTATTGTCAGGAGTATTTGAGGCTTTCAGAATTTCGGATTCCGCTCTTTTTTGCAGGAAGAATGTATAATAATTGTCATCCATTTTGTATTTTCGTTCAATGGCAATCATTTCAAGTTCCTTTTTAGGAAGCTCTTCAATTTCTTTATTTACAACAGCAAATCGCTTGTTGAAATCATTTTTTTCAATATCAAGAGAGGCCCTCATGCTCTTGATTACTTCCAGCACGGTTAACTTGGCGGTTTCTATTTGCTTGGTGTATTTTGCATAATACATATTCATTTCTGTCACCTCCGATCGCTGAACGTATAATTCATTGATTTGTTGAACAAAATTCATTAACATGGGTTCATTTAATCCCAGGCTTGAAGGTGCAATGATAGCCCCATCTGCCAGATTTGTCCTGAGGTATTTGGTCAGGTAATCCAGGTACGTTTCACGCAGTTTCAGTTCCGATTGTTGTGCGTCGTATTTAGCTGCCTTTCCAAGCAATTCGCTGGTATGACTGGATACGTCGACAATTTTATTTGTTTGCCTGAAATTAGTCATATCGCCTTCCGATATTGCTAACGACTTGGATACAACCCCTAACTGATCATCAATAAATTTAATTGTTTTGTTTGCAGCATCATTTTTTCGATCAAGGTTATCAGTCAGAAATGTTTCACATAATTTATTGATAAAATCAATATCACGATCGGGAGTCTCGCTGACTAATGAAATCTTCAATACGGAAGATCCTTCAACATCATACCCGAAACTAAGACGGGATTTAAAATCATCAACCAATGATTCACGGCTTCTAAACCTGAAGTATAAAACGGTATTTTCCTGAAAACTATTTAAATTGTTAACTGTAATAAAGAATAAATTGTGTTGAATCGGTTGGCCGAATCGTCCGGCCAATTGAAAATTACTATAATGTTTATTGTTGTCTACCGAAATGGTATAGGAACCATTTGACTGGATCTTTATTTTAAATAATAAATTATAAGCCTCAGGAGAAATGTAGGCTGATTGAATGAGGATAGGTGAATTCCGATACAGGTTACGGGTTATGAATGGCCCTTTGGATATGTAATCAATTTTTAAGTATGGAAGGCTATCCACAACTTTACATACCAGGTCATACGAACCTAACATAATAACCTGGTTAGTGACATTTTTAAAGCCCGATTGAACACCAAAGCCTTGCATGAGAGCCTGCGAACTATTTGCTCCAGCCCTGTTTTCTTCAATCATTACAGTTCCGGCGGTTTGAACTGCCGGTAACCAGGAACGGTTATCGAGGTAAGCCAGACCTAATGATAGGATAATACCTATAACAAACAGATACCAGAAATGAAGGAAGTAAAGTATCCATTCCATGATATCGAATCCAGAATCCTCTTCGTCATTAAATTGCTTATCGAAATTATTTTGTTCCATGCTGCAGGTTCATTTTATGAGACAAATGATATGAAATTATTTAGTATAGTTCAAGACACTGAACAATAAAGATAATGAAAAAGTAATTACACCCAATAGGGCAGAATAACTATTTACTTTATAGAAACTTGAAAACTCACGTTGTACGTATATGATGTCGTTGGGATAGACATAATAGTATTTTGAATCAATGATGCTTTCTGGACGTATGTCAAAATCCAGAATCTGTGTTCCCATATTAGTATCCCGTATGATTCGAATGTGCTTTCGATCGCTTGTTTCATTAAAATCACCCGACATGGACAAAGCCTGAAAAATTGTTAGTTTCTCTTTGTAGATTGGAAATATTCCTGACCCCGCATCTCCAAAAATAGTAAAGGTTTTATTTGCCAGACTTAATTTGATAACTGCATCGGGAATCAGTTCTTTAAAGCGTTTTTCAATAACTTTGGATGCTTCGTTTAAGGTGAGCCCGGCTACCCGTATATGAGAAATAAAAGGCAGGTCAATGGTACTGTCGGTATATACACGATAGGATATTTGATTCTGACCTGAAGCTGATGAAGTAATGAGCTTTGAAATGGTTTCATCTGCTGTAATAAGCCTATATGTTATTTCATCATTTACCTGAATACGATAATCAATATAGTCTGATTTCTCATAATCAGGCAATGATTTATTTTTATCTTGTAATAATCGCAAATTTTTATAACTGTAACAAGATGATAGTGAAATCAATATCAAAAATATTACGAATATATGAGTTTTATTTTTCATAAATATTTAAAATCCAACGGTTTAATAAAGGTCGATATGCCAGTCATTCAGAAATCCGGTTTCAAAAGAAAGTTTTGGATATGATCACACCAAAGGAATAAGTCGTTACCAGGGTTGAAACAGCCATCCAGAAGGTTGAAACTCCAAAAAACTGTTCTTTCATTGGTTGAAGAAAAATAACATCATCGGGTTCCAGATAATAAAATTCAGAATTAACGATATCCTTACTTCGTATATCGAATGTTTTAATCTGATTCCCATTTTCAGTTACACGCAGGATCCTTACTTTACTCCTGTCGGTAAAAAACCCCACATCACCAGCCAGGGCCAATGCCTGATAGATATTTACTTTCTCGCGTGGAAAAGCAAAGCGCCCTGATTTACCGGAACCAATTATACTGAATGTTCGACCGACCATACGTACATCAACCGAATTTATTTTAAGGAGCGGTTTGATGGCAGTTTCCAATATCTCTTTTGTTTCACGAACCGTTTTACCTTTTACTTTGATGTCACCAATTATAGGGAACTGGATGGTTCCGTTTGTTTGTACCAGGTAGGTATACAGATCGAGGTTTTCATTAGAGCCTGAACCTGACATTGTTTGTGAACCGGAGTTTCCGGAGCCGTTAAAAAGGATATTTGTTTTTTCATCCATCGAATAAACCTGTACCGAAAGCCGGTCGCCTTCTTTTAAGCGATAATCATGATATGAAAAAGTATCTTTATAGGCTGGAATTAAATTTTTGGGTTGTTGAAGATAATTTGTTTGGTGAGTTGTTATACATGAAGTTAACTGTAAAGCCAACACAATGAATAACAATAGTTGATTAAACGGTTTTTGCATCTGCACGTGTTTTTGGAAAATTTGAAGCAAAGATAGACAAAATATGTAAATCAATCTCAAAAGATAAAGAAAATGCACCCCTATAGCCCTGATTTTTTCATTGTAAATAAAAAAAAGATTAATTGGTGAGTTACCTTTTAAAAAATAAAAAAGTTATAGCAGGAAAATATGTTGCGTTTTAATACTAAGTAGGGAAAAAGAATATAATGTCATATATAATCTCTTGGGGTAAAGTCACCGCCACTTGGGGCAGACAAAGTTTATTCATCGATACCCAGACCGCTTGCTGCGTAGGTTATTCATTAAATGATCAACACCCGACAAATGCAAGGTGCTGATCCTTAAAATACTGATTTATGCAGAAACTCGATAAATATCAGTCTTTAGAATAACAACCAGTTTACGCAAACCGTCTATAATGTCTGTGCGACTTCTCCATCATCCCTTTTAGACCTGTTTAACCATAAAATGAATATAAAACGTTAGCGAAACGGATATAAAACGTATATAAAACGATACTTAAAAAGAACGTTTTATATCCGTATTATATCCGTTTCGCTAACATTCAGTCTTTATTTTAAGTAAAAAGAGGTATAAGACAAGTGATAAACAGATGTTGAAGTTATACCATTTGTAAATTTTCTATTTTCCATTTAAGAAAACAATGGTATTTCAGACCAGGTAAACAATACCAAAAACTTGATAAGCAGGCAATACGACATGCAATTGTTCCTGTTACTTTTAACCGTGTGATTCATTAAAACAAAATAATGCCAACCTCATTCAGTTTTTTGAAATTTTAAATACCTCATGTAATTGTTCCTTTTCCTAAATTGGTTTAATATGCTTTTTATTTAAATGATTTCATTAAAATATATTTAATTGGTACTTTTGAAAAAAAATAATTAAATTTGCAGAATAAATACAGTAACTATAATAGATTTTAGTAGAAAATACCATTTATGTAGGTTTTGATATTTCAACGGCCTAAATTCATAAAATTTTTTTCAAACAAGTAAATACGTTTTTATTAAGGACTTAAATAATGAAAAACATAAAAGGAGTATTTTTTTTCATGTTGATTTTCACTTTATTAATTTCTTGTGATTCAAGACAAAAACAAGAAAAGCAAGCTGATATACGCCTTAAGCATATTGAACAACTTATTGAACAGAATTCGTTGAATGCCGCTAAAATTGAAATTGATAGTATTCATTTGTTATATCCTCGTTTGGTTAACAAACGACGGATTGCAGCAGCATTGCAAGATACAATTGTTCGCCGTGAAAGTTCCAGAACGTTAGCTTATTGTGATAGTATTTTACCTAAAAAGCTACACGAATCCGATTCAATTCAAAAGAATTTCAGATTTGAAAAAGATAAGATTTATCAGGAAACAGGCAATTTTATATACAAAACTCAACAAACTGAAAGCAATTCAAACCGCATTTATCTGAAAGCATATGTTGATGAAAATGCAAATTTATTTTTGATAAGCAATTATTGTGGTGGAAAGCTGGAACATACAACAGTAGAGGTTATTGCGAATGAATTGTTTGCTCACACTGATACCATAGATACTTCAGATCCTAATTATCATAGTTTTACCGATGGAGGACTTCGTTGGGAAGTCGTTACATTTAAAAATGAAGCCGGTAAAGATGTTGCATCCTTCGTTGCCCAATCTCAATCCAGACAGATTAAGGTAATTCTACATGGGAAAAGGAATTATGTTTACTTTCTGGCTGATTCGGATAAAAAAGCAATTACAGAAACCTATCATTTGTGGATTGTGAAAAAGGATGTTGTCAAACTACAATATGAAATAAAAAAAGCCACTGCTAAGATTGAAAAAATCAAGTTGGAAAAAAGCAAATAAGGTAATTGTTGTGGATAGTTGGTATATGCTTATTCTCAATGTTTTTACTGAATATTCAACGTAACTTTAACGGAAATAACGTTAAATCAAATAGAGAAATAAATCAAAAGATTCGTGAAATCGTTATGCAATAAAATTTCTAATCAAAAAAAATAAAATAAATGAAAAGGACGTTCCAAATTATTATGTTATGTTTCATTGTCAGTACAACTGCAATGTCACAAAATACAACTAAAGTAGAAATTTTAGATTTGAATTTGCAAAGTTTCAAACAAAAGGTGTGGAATTTTGACAAGGATAAAACTTTCAATCGTTTAGGAAGTTTACCCATCATACTCGATTTTCATGCAACATGGTGTGGTCCCTGTAAGATGCTGGCCCCACATCTGCAGGCTATACAGAATAAATATAAAGGGAAACTTGTGATTTATAGAATAGATGTTGATAAAGAACCTCTATTGGCTCAACGATTTAATATACAGGCTATGCCAACCATGGTTTTTATGGGAAGTAAGACAAGCTTTAAATCAGAATTGGGTTATCAGGAATACGATGCATTGGAAAAACTCGTGCTTAAGAATTTATTTCAAAAATAAATCGTTAGTCAAGTTCCATTTCGAGGAATATCTCCATTAACCTGGATACAGCATACTGATCGATATCAGCCAACGGAACTTTCACAAATTGCTTTAGTGTTTCATTCTCTTCAGAAATTTTTATTGAAAAGAATTGAGCAAATATCACCCGGTGACTCAGAATATGTTTCACCGGGTTTGATATTTTATGGACTTCTACTTCGTTGACTTCATTAAATATAGATTTGAACTCAACGTCTTCCACTAATTCAGTATCGCTAAGTAACCTGTCAGATTCTATCAGCGGAAATTCAAACAAATTCTGCCAGACATCTTTTGCTACACGTTTTTGCAAATAGGTAGTATCCTGATTTTTGATAAAAAGATAGTTGAAAAACCGATGAGTTGATTTTTTCTTTTGAGATTTAACAGGCAACAACGAAACTGTATTCTTTTCAAAAGCAACGCAAACAGATTGCAAGGGACAAATAGTACATTCGGGAGAAGAAGGCACACATTGCAATGCACCGAATTCCATAAGCGACTGATTGTGAATAGCCGGTTGTGATGTTGAAAGTAGATTCTGCGCTAACAGAGCAATATCCTTTTTCCCGGAGGTGCTGTCTATCGGGGTATGAATATCAAACAATCTTGAAAGTACCCTGTATACATTCCCATCAACAACTGCATAAGGCTGATTATAGGCAAATGAACTGATAGCTGCCGCCGTATATACGCCAATTCCCGAAAGTTTAAGAATATCAGCATGCTGCGTAGGGAATATGCCATTAAAGCGACTCATAATTTGCCTGGCTGCTTTATGTAGGTTGCGCGCACGGGTATAATATCCAAGCCCCTGCCAATACTTGAGTACACTGTCTTCATCGGCTTCTGCCAGCATTTCAATTGTTGGGAAACGCCCGATAAAACGGTTGTAATAACTCAATCCCTGATTGACCCGGGTTTGTTGCAGAATAATTTCAGAAATCCATATCAGGTAAGGATCAGTGATGTCACGCCATGGCAGTTCCCGTTTATTATCATTGTACCAATCAGCTAGTTTTTTAGAAATATATGTAAAAGAATTGGTATAATCCATGCTGTGAATTTGAGTTCTAAAATACCATATGAAAGGTATTGTGCGATGTAATAATTATTTGCATCTTTGCAGACAAAGGTAAGGCCTTGAACCGAACCTCCAATATCATATTCATTTAAACAATAATAATTTTATGAAAAAAGTTGTATTAAGCCTATTTGTAATACTTTGTATCTGTTCCTGCAAAAATTCTTCGTTTACCATTCATGGGTTAGTTGAAAACAAAGGAATGAACGGAAAGACAATTTTTATTAAAGAACGGATTAATAGAGAATGGAAGATAGTTGACAGTACCCTGGTCGAAAATCAAGCGTTTACTTTTAAGGGAGTGAGCGATACCGCTAAAATTGCCTATCTGGCATATGAATTTCCGGCAGGCAAAAAAGTTCGTCAGGCTTTTGTCCTGGAAAATGGAAATATCACAGCAGCTGCTGATACAAGTGGGTTTATCGTTGTAAAAGGAACTAAGCAAAATGATTTGCTACAAACTTACCAGGCAGACAAGAATACTTTCAATAAAAAATCGGAAGCTTTTTACAACTCACATAAAGACAAAGTAAAAACGCCGGAACAAGAATTGCAGTTTTCAAAAGAAGTAGAAAAGTTAAATCAGGAAGAAGTCAATATCGATAAGAAATTTGCAACTGACCATGTAAATACACTCGTAGGAAACCATGTGTTTATGAATTCTTTTTATGGGTATAATATTTCAGAAAAGGAAGCAATCGTGAATTTGATGAATGTAGATACTAAAAGCATAAAGCGTATCCAGGAAATAATTGCAGATATGGAGGTTGAAAAGAGCGTGGCTGTTGGCAAAAAGTTCACCGATTTCAGACTTCCGGGGATATCGGGTGATTCAATTGCATTATCAGATTTGGTGGGAAAAACAGATTTCGTTCTTATCGATTTTTGGGCTTCCTGGTGTGCTCCATGCATGCAATTTCTACCGGAATTACAATCTTTTTATGCAAAACATAAAGGAACAAACCTGGAGATTTTAGGAGTTTCGTTGGATGATAATAAAGAGGCATGGACAAGTACTGTTGCAACTCACAAAATTGCATGGAAACTGGCTTCTGATTTGAAAGGATGGAAATGTGCAGGTTCCAGGGCCTATGCTGTAAATTCAATTCCAAGTACCGTTTTAATTGATAAAAATGGCAATATAGTAGGTAAAAATTTAAGTATCCCTGAAATGGAGAAATTAATGCTTGAAAAAGGGACTAAAAAATAATAAAATAGGCTTTATTGAAAAAAAAAAGCCCGCAATTGTTTTTTAATCAGAATAAAAGCAATATATTTGCAGTCCGTTTGAATAAAAAAAAGAAATATCATTTATTAACTAACATATAAAATATTACTGAAATGACTAAGGCAGACATCGTAAACGAAATTGCTAAGAATACAGGAATTGACAAAGTAACTGTATTAACAACTGTTGAAGCTTTTATGGAAACTGTAAAAGACTCTCTATCTAAAAATGAAAACGTGTATTTAAGAGGTTTTGGTAGCTATGTTATCAAACAAAGAGCTGAAAAAACTGCTCGTAATATCTCAAAAAATACAACTATCATTATCCCAGCTCACAACATACCTTCGTTCAAACCTGCTAAGACTTTTGTGAGCGTAGTAAAATAATTTTTTTCATAAACTAATTTAATTAAGATGCCAAGCGGTAAAAAAAGAAAACGACATAAAATGTCAACGCACAAAAGAAAGAAAAGACTAAGAAAGAATAGACATAAGAAAAAATAAGTCTAGTGGTCTTTAGTCTTAAAGTCCAAGAAAACAAACTTATAAGCGAATATCTAGGCTTTAAGTTTGTTTTTTGTTTATAAACTCAACCCAATCAAAATAAAAAAAAGTGAATAGCGAATTAGTAGTTGATGTAAAAACATCTGAAATTTCTATTGCGCTGCTCGAAGACAAACGCCTTGTAGAACTTAACCAGGAAGGACGAGAAGAACAGTTCGCCGTGGGAAATATCTATTTTGGCAGGGTAAAAAAAATAATGCCCGGTTTAAATGCAGCCTTTGTGGATGTTGGTTACGAAAAAGACGCTTTTCTACATTATCTTGATTTAGGTTCCAATTTCAACACTTTTACACAATTTACCACGCAGGCACTAAGCGACCGTAAAAAAGCGCCTGCTATTCAAAAAACAAAGCTTCAACCGGAATTAGAGAAAAACGGTTCAATCAATGACATTCTGAAAACGGGAATGGATATTTTGGTACAGGTTACCAAAGAGCCTATCTCCACAAAAGGACCACGATTGACCGCTGAAGTATCCATTGCCGGCAGGTTTCTGGTTTTAATCCCGTTTGCCGACAAAGTGTCGGTATCGCAAAAGATTAAGACAGAAGAAGAAAGACAGCGTCTCAAACAACTCATTCAAAGCATTAAACCAAAAGGTTTTGGTGTTATTGTACGAACAGTTGCTGAAGACAAAAAGGTAGCAGAGCTCGATAATGAGTTGAAAATTTTGGTAAAACGCTGGGAAGAAGCGATTGCCAAAACACAACAAACTAAAGGAGTTTCGCTGATTTTAGAAGAATTAGGTCGTACGGTAGGAATAATTAGAGATTTATTCAGCCCGAGTTTTAAGCATATTCATATCAATGATCCGGCAGTATTTACAGAAGTACGAGATTACGTAGATCTGATTGCGCCTGATAGAAAAGACATTGTGAAATTGTATCAGGATGAAATTCCGATATACGACAGTTTTGGGATTACAAAACAAATCAAATCAGGATTTGGAAAAACTGTTTCGTTTAAGAACGGCGCTTACCTGATTATTGAACACACAGAAGCCTTGCATGTAGTTGACGTTAACAGCGGCAACAGATCAAAAGCCGGGAACGGACAAGAAGACAATGCACTGGATGTGAATATGGCTGCTGCCGACGAAATAGCCCGTCAACTTCGTTTGCGCGATATGGGTGGTATTATCGTAGTCGATTTTATTGATATGCATGAGACCGATAATCGTCAAAAGCTTTTCGACAGAATGCGTGAAAATATGGCCAATGACAGAGCCAAACACAATATTCTGCCTTTGAGCAAATTTGGTTTGTTACAAATGACACGTCAACGTGTAAGGCCCGAAATTCATATTGATATTGAGGAAACCTGTCCAACCTGTTATGGCAAAGGACGAACCAAACCATCCATTTTATTTACTGACCAATTGGAAAGTAAAATAGACTATTTGGTAAATAAATTAAAAGTAAAAGATTTTACACTTCACGTACATCCCTATGTGGATGCCTATATCTCTAAAGGCTTATTGTCGATGAAGTGGCAATGGAAAAGAAGATTCGGAAAAGGATGTAGAGTAATTGCCGAACAAAAACTTGGCTTTTTACAATACAAATTCTACGACAAAAAGGGAATTGAAATTGACCTACAAGAAGAAATAGAAAAAATATCGTAATCAAAAGAATCGAAAAGAGGCTACCCGTGATGGATAGCCTCTTTTTTTTGTTGTTGTGTAACCTCTAAAGTAGTACGTTGATTTCTATTTGTATGGGTTATCCATACAAATAGCATGGCATTCTTGAATATCTCCTTTTTAAGAGGCTTTGTCCTGTTAAGTGGTAAATGGTTGTAGGAAGTGTTGATATTGCCTTAAAACGAATCATGTGTTTTGTAGTCCGTGGTTTTCATGAAGAATGCGTATCTGTATTTATATCATCAATAAACGTACCTTTGATTCCGATATTCATGGAATATACTTTTGTGTGTATTTAATGAGAAGCGAAAGATTTGAATGAATTTAATTCACGTGATCTAAAACATAAAAATGGCTGTCCGAAACATCGAACAGCCATTTTAATAATTATAGAAATACTGAATTATGCTTTAGCAAGTTCTTCAGCAGCTTCATCAGCAGCTTGTTCAGCTGGTGTTTCAGCAGGAGTTTCAACAGCAGGAACTTCAACCGGTGCTTCTACAGCAGGAACTTCTGCAGGAACTACAACCGGAGTTTCCTTAGCGGGAACTTCAACAGCAGCTTCAACAGCTTTTGCTTTCTTCTCTTTTTTAGCAGCCTTTTCAGCAGCAAGATCCATTTTGTCTTTCAAATCGGATAAAGACTGAATGTCACCCAATGTTGTTTTCTCTGCAGACGGAGTTGTAGAAACCGGAGCTTCTTCTTTCTTTGCACGTTTTGGAGCAGCCTTTTTAGTAGGAGCTTCAACACTTGCACTTACAGTAGCAGTCGATTCACCTTTTTCAGCACGTTTGGCATCTTCATGAATACGGCTGTGTGAAAGAATGATCCGTTTAGCGTCTTTGTTGAATTCAATTACCTTGAAAGCTAATTTTTCATCAACATGAGCCTGTGAACCGTCTTCCTTTACCAAGTGTTTTGGAGTAGCAAAACCTTCAACACCGTAAGGTAAAGAAATTACAGAACCTTTGTCCAGCATTTCAACAATAGTTCCTTCGTGGATACTGTCGACAGTGAACATAGTTTCTAAAACATCCCAAGGATTTTCTTCCAATTGTTTGTGACCAAGACTTAAACGACGGTTTGCTTTGTCGATTTCAAGAACCTGAACATCAATTTCTGCACCTATTTGAGTAAATTCAGATGGGTGTTTTACTT
>Ga0302215_10000779_pt1 | contig 23335 bp, 23 predicted proteins | sample II_Fen_N3_1_FD_194580 | JGI IMG/M metagenome (GOLD analysis project Ga0302215, IMG submission 194580) | Peat permafrost microbial communities from Stordalen Mire near Abisko, Sweden - II_Fen_N3_1 | ecosystem: Environmental > Terrestrial > Soil > Wetlands > Permafrost | place: Sweden: Abisko... | reverse complement strand
TGATAAAAACCATTTTTAAAACTAAATTATTTTTCGAATGAATTCAACAAAATCGAATTATTAAAGTAAAACAACCCATTTTTCCATAATCTAAGCCTGAAAACTGTCGAAGAACATGAAGAAATCATTGAAAAAAATGGAGTTTTAAGAAGGATAATTAATCAAAACGACATCGAAAAGCATTTTTGGTCCAAGCTAAATATGAAATTTACCAGAAAAGTGGCATAAACATCGCATTCTTATCAAGTATATAACCAAGTTTAGTGGCAAAGATTTCTGATTTATGAATTCTAAAAAACAAGTCAACAAATGGATGATTAAATTTTATTGACTACTTTTGGCATTCATATTAGACAAAAGACACAGAATTAGAATTGAAATTTATGACTTTACCTCCCAAACTTCAACCTTTTATATATGGAATAGGGGTTTTTGTAGTTTTTACCACACTAATGATTATCTTAAAATTACTAACTCATCATGTTATTGAAGATGGAGATTATTTTGGACTTTTCAACAATAAAGATTTAATGATGGGAGCTGCAGTAGCTCTGTTAGTGACTTTTTCGCATGAGCGAAAAAAGAAATTGAAAAAAGATTAAACACAATGTCAGATATTATAAACTATATAATACAGTTTCTACTTGGCGAAAACCTATCGTCAGAAATAATTGCTCAGGTTGGATATACCGATGACCTAGACGAATTTTCGAAGTATAAACTGGTAATACTTCCATCCTCATTCTTTTCACCAGATGTTTATGGAACTAAAGCTTCGTTACCTAATTTACCATTACAAATTTGGGAGGAAGCACCAATTTTATTTGGTAACCCAATAGTGGAACGAGTTGAAAATACGATAGTACTACATGCTGACATAATTGCAAGTACCTATTTTTTGATTAGTCGGTACGAAGAAATAGTGCAAGCCGATAAAAGAGATATACATGGTAGATTTCCCGGGAAAGAATCATTACCTTATCGTGCAGGATTTATTGATTCTCCATTGGTAGACGAATATGGCAAATTATTAAGAGCACTAGTCAGGGAAGCTGGTTGTGATATACCTGAACTACCGAAACAAATCCGAAAGATTTACTTGACACACGATATTGACCAGCTTTCGCACTATAGAAACTTTAGAGGTTTTATGGGTGGAATATTGCGTGGAATACATCGTCCGAAAGAAGGGAATAAAGCTATTAAAAGCTATTTTGGAGGACTAAAATATGACCCATGGTACACAACGCCATGGCTATTCAAGTTAGATAATTCAGTTAAACAAAAGCTGGGAGCAGATCGTTGCGAACCCATAGTTTTCATTAAAGTTGGCGGGGGTATTCACAAAGAAGATAAGCCATTTATTACGAATCATATTCAAGATTTTCAAACGCTGATTAAGCTTTGTAAAAAGAAAAATATCACGTTTGGGCTTCATACAAGCTATGAATCGGGGATACATCCGAACCTAATAGCAGGCGAGAAAAAACATCTGGAACGCGTATCCAAAAAATCAATACTTTACAACCGTAACCATTTCTTGAATTCGCGTGAACCCCAAGACATGCAAGCACTGATTGATGCAGGTATTACAGATGACTTTACAATAGGTTATGCTGACGTTTCTGGATTTCGTTTGGGAACATGCCGCCAAGTTAAATGGATCAACCCGACAACAAAAGAACTTACAATGCTCACCTTGCACCCACTAACAATCATGGATGGAAGCTTAAGTGACAAACGATACATGTATCTGAACGCTCACGATGCTTACGAATACTGTATTCGACTAATAGATATGGTGGAAAATTGGAATGGAGAACTTGTGTTGCTATGGCACAATACATCTGTAGAAGACAATCCACAGTTATACCACCGAAAATTGTATCAGGACATAATAAAGTATATTAAAACGAAATAATTTCTTGGAACTTAATATGGCTAAAACGGCAGTAGTTTGCGTAACAAATGACTTAAGTACAGACCAACGGGTACACAAGACCTGCCTTACTCTTCAAAAGAGCGGATATTGGTTGGTTCTTATTGGCCGATTGCTTCCAGAAAGCCTACCGTTAGAACGCTCTTATTTTACGCTACGAAAAAAACTTTGGTTCAGGAGAGGTCCTCTATTTTACGCCGAATTCAACGTGCGCTTATTTTTCTACCTAATGAACAAGGAACTCGACCTGATTATAGCCAACGACCTCGACACACTTCCGGCAGCCTTTTTGGTCGCAAAGTTGCGTAACAAAAAGCTACTATTTGATGCACATGAGCTTTTCTCGGAAGTTCCCGAACTAGTGAAACGACCGTTAGTGAAATGGTTTTGGCAAAAAACCGAAGATATTATCCTGCCACAAATCACCCAAGCAATGACTGTTTGTCAATCAATAGCAGATTATTACCACAGCAAATATAATATCGATATGAAGGTGGTGCGAAATGTGCCAACATTCAAATCTACAGCACGAACCAACAAACTGGCATTTCCCCCCAAAAAAATAATCCTATACCAAGGAGCACTAAATGTGGGACGTGGTTTGGAATGGGCACTAAATGCCATGCCACTGATTGACAACGCTATGTTGGTAATAATTGGGAATGGTGACATACGCAAGCAACTAGTAGAACTAACTGCAAGTCTGGGAATTCAAGACAAAGTGCAATTTACAGGCACCATAAGTGGAGAATTACTTCAAGAATATACTGCATCAGCCGATATAGGGCTTTGCTTGCTCGAAGAAATGGGTCTCAACTATTATTACGCACTACCCAACCGTATTTTCGACTATATACTAGCGGGAGTACCAGTATTGGCAACTCGCTTTCCAGAAATTGCAAACGTAGTTGACACTTATAAAACCGGTGTATTAATTGACCATTATGAACCGGAATATTTGGCCGAAATAATAAACAGCATGCTTATAAAACCAATAGACACAACACATTTTGCCGAAGTGGCAAAAGAATTGTGCTGGGAAAACGAAGAAAAAGTATTACTCGCGATATTGAACAAGTAGTTATTTACAATTGACAAAAAAAACATGCTTTCCATCCTTATTCCAACATACAATCAAGACATTACCCGACTAGTGGCAGAATTGCATCGTCAGGCAATGGAGCAGTATGTAGAGTTTGAGATTCTGGTTATGGAAGATGGCTCAACAACAGCGCTAGAATTAAACCAAACCATTAGCAAATTGAATTATTGCAATCACATTATTTTAAAAGAAAATATCGGAAGGTCGGCGGTGCGGAACAAGCTAGCCGATGAAAGCAAATACGACCATCTACTTTTTATGGATTGTGATGCGGAAGTCTGCTCGCCTTATTTTGTGGAAAAATACCTGACATTTTGCAAGGAAGAGTGCATTGTAATTGGCGGAACCGCTTACGACCCGCACGAACACAACCGTAATTATAGCTTACGTCTTACATACGGTCGAAGGCGTGAAGCGAGAACTGCTATAGAACGTGGGAAGAATAATTTTGCAACCTTCAATTTCCTTATTTCGAAATTGATATTCAATCAGGTTCGTTTCGATGAAAGTATTCGCGGATATGGTCATGAAGATATGCTTTTCGGACATCAGCTCCATCAACTAGGTTATGAATTTGTCCAGATTGAAAATCCACTAATACACAAAGGGTTAGACAACAACAAAACCTTTATTAGCAAGACTGAAGAGGGCACACGTAATCTATTTTTATTATATAAAACTAGTCGATACCCGTTTTTGAGAGAAGAATCAAAATTATTAAAGACATTTTTATCCATTCGAAAACTTGGGCTCACTCGACTTTTTGCCTTGAAGTTTGACATCGCTAAGGGCTTGCTTCGTTGGACATTATGCAGGGAATCACCCTCACTCCTACTCTACGACCTGTATAAAATACTTTTCATGTGTAAAATTTCGCTTAAAAAATGACAACATGTCAGTATCCTATAAAACAAACATATTTAGCTGTCAAAACAGACAGATATATTATTTGGCATAAATTTCGTAAGATTATTACTACATAGGCTAAATTTCATCAAGGTCTATTAATAGTGTCATCCTCTTATCAAGAAAATGGATATTATAAATTCAATTCAACAACGCAGGTCGTGTAGAACTTACACAGATGAAAGTCTTAGACCTTCAGATCATCAGGAGTTGCAGCAATTTATAGATAACAACAAAACTGGAATCAATGGTGAGTCTATTGATTTTACAATCATTGAAAAGAACGAGACAGAAGTACCAATGAAGATACCTTATGGCCTAATTACTGGCAATAAGACATATATTCTTGGTAAAACCAGAACTACCCCTATAGCCAGAACTAATTATGGCTATGTATTGGAAAAGATTGTTCTGAAAGCCACTGAAATGAAGCTTGGTACATGTTGGGTTGGATTATTTGACAGAGAATATTTTAATGATATTCAGGTGGAAAGCAACCTCGATATTCCAAGCATTTTAGTCATTGGATATGCAAAGGAAAAAATTCCACTTAAGGAAAAATTAATTCGTAAGGCAGTGAACGCTGATAAACGGAAACCGTGGGAAACACTATTCTTCAATTACGAGACTGAAGAAAGTTTAGACTCGGAAAGCGTTCAACCGTATATTGAAGCACTTCAAATGATGCGTTTGGCACCTTCATCGGGCAACACACAACCCTGGAGAGTCTTTTTCAGCAGTACTACAAACGAATTTCATTTATACAAAAGGCCAACCAATAAAAGTTACGAAGCAAAGGGTATGCACGACATAGATATGGGCATTGCCATGAGTCACTTTGAACTTGTTTCGGCTAAAAATGGTTTGAAGGGCAGTTGGTTGATATATCCAACAGAACAAATTAAAGTGATTGCTGAATCACACTATATTATCACATGGAAATGTGATTAAACAGAAACAAATACTAACAACATATTTTACAAACACTAAATTTTAAAGTAATATGAGCATTAAACCATTAGCCGACCGTGTGTTGGTAAAGCCAGTACCGGCAGAAGAAAGAACAGTGAGTGGAATCATTATTCCAGATTCAGCTAAAGAAAAACCATTGAAAGGCGAAGTAATTGCCGTTGGTAATGGAACAAAAGACGAAGAAATGGTAGTTGCTGTAGGCAATACTGTATTGTATGGCAAATATGCCGGAACAGAATTAGAATGGGAAGGCGAGAAATATTTGATTATGAAACAATCGGATATTTTGGCAATTGTATAACCCCTAGTCCGTCAACTGACGGAGAACTGGATTAGTACAATCTCATAAAAAATCATTAAACTTTATTACAAAACAATAGTAACTCTGTTCTCCGTCAGCTGACGGAGAAGGGGTTCTTTTCTAATAAAAAATATTATGTCTAAAGAAATTTTATTCAATATTGATGCACGCGACCAATTGAAAAAAGGGGTTGATGTGTTGGCAAATGCCGTAAAAGTAACGCTGGGTCCTAAAGGTCGCAATGTAATTATCGAGAAAAAATTTGGCGCTCCACACATTACCAAAGATGGTGTGACTGTGGCTAAAGAAATGGAATTAGAAGATGCATTCCAAAATCTGGGCGCACAATTGGTAAAAGAAGTTGCTTCAAAAACAGGTGACGATGCCGGTGACGGTACTACAACCGCAACCGTTTTGGCACAATCTATCATTACTGTTGGTTTGAAAAACGTTACTGCGGGCGCTAACCCAATGGATTTGAAACGTGGTATCGACAAAGCAGTGATTGAAGTGGTGAAAAGCATTGCTTCACAAGCTAAAACTGTTGGTGAAAACTACGACCAAATTGAACAGGTTGCAACTATTTCGGCTAACAACGACGCAACTATTGGTAAACTGATTGCTGATGCTATGCGTAAAGTGTCGAAAGACGGTGTTATCACTATTGAAGAAGCAAAAGGAACCGACACAACTATTGAAGTGGTAGAAGGTATGCAATTCGACCGCGGTTATATCTCGGCTTATTTCGTTACCAATACAGAAAAAATGGAAGTGGAAATGGAAAAACCATACATCCTTATTCACGACAAAAAGATTTCGAACCTCAAAGAATTGCTTCCTGTATTGGAACCAGCTGTTCAGTCGGGTCGTCCATTGTTGATTATTGCTGAAGATGTAGATAGCGAAGCTTTGACAACATTGGTTGTAAACCGTTTGCGCGCTAACCTGAAAATATGTGCCGTTAAAGCTCCGGGCTTTGGCGACCGTCGTAAGGAAATGTTGGAAGACATTGCTATCCTGACCGGTGGTGTGGTTATTTCGGAAGAAAAAGGTATCAAACTGGAACAAGCAACGCTTGAAATGCTAGGTACTGCCGAAAAAATAACCGTAAACAAAGACAACACTGTAATTGTAAACGGTGCTGGCGAAAAAGATGCAATTCATGGCCGGGTAGGACAAATTAAAGCTCAGATAGCTTCGACAACTTCAGACTACGACCGCGAGAAACTACAGGAACGTTTGGCTAAATTGGCTGGCGGTGTTGCTGTGCTTTATGTTGGCGCTGCTTCGGAAGTGGAAATGAAAGAAAAGAAAGACCGCGTGGATGATGCATTAAGCGCAACCCGTGCTGCTATTGAAGAGGGTATCGTACCTGGTGGTGGTGTGGCTTATATCCGTGCTATAGATACATTGTCTGCAATCAAAGCCGATAATGACGATGAAGCTATCGGTATAGAAATAGTAAAACGGGCTATCGAAGAACCATTGCGTCAGATTGTATTCAATGCAGGCAAAGAAGGTGCTGTAGTGGTACAAAAAGTACGCGAAGGTAAAGACGACTTTGGTTACAATGCCCGCACCGATGTTTACGAAAACTTCTTTGCAGCCGGAGTATTAGATCCTGCCAAAGTATGTCGTGTAGCCTTGGAAAATGCAGCTTCTATTGCCGGAATGTTCTTGACTACCGAATGTGTAATTACTGAAAAGAAAGAAGATAATCCAGCTCCACAAATGCCTATGGGCGGCGGAATGGGCGGAATGATGTAATTCAATTGACAATGGATAGTTAACAATTGACAGTTCAATAGAAATCTCCAAACGACTTAGGTTGTTCGGAGATTTTTTTTATAGCCGACAAAGCTATGTTAATTGATTTTGATAAATTGATTTTCAAAACTTGCTACAACGATTACAAATTATATCTTTGCTTAGTATAAATGATGTGAAACAAACATATATCAAAATTCATAAAACCAACACTCACTCAACTCATTTCTGAAGGTAAAACATTAGTTTCCGACGGTATCTGGGGTACATTTCTGCAAGCAAAAGGGTTACAACCCTGCGAATACCCCAAATTATGGAACATAGATCATCCAGAAGCAGCACTTGAAATAGCCATTGGAAAATAGAAACAAAACAAGCCCGATGTAGACAAAAGTTTACACCGGGCTTTTCATAGAAAAGGTAAACAGACATATCATTGCTTGGCCTCGTAGACCAATGGCTTTATCTTTAATGTTAAGCCTATGAAAGGAATGACAATGCAAATGTAATAGACACAGTCTGTTTTAACGTATCAATTTATAAATCTGTACAAGTATTAATCAAATAGCGACTTAAAAGCCATTAAAACAGCAAGTATAAAATATATGCCAACTTAAAATTCAAGTTAAAGCAAAAAAATAATTTTACGATTTGCTATGATTTCTATACTCAGAGGGAGTAAAATTAGTCAGTTTTTTAAATGCTTTATTAAAGCTACTTTTGGATCCGAAGCCACATTCATAACCAATTGCTTCAAGAGTCATTCGGTCTGACAAAGAAGAACTTAACATCCTCTTAGCCTCATTAATTCTATATTGATTGATAAAATCCGAAAAGTTTTTTTCAAATCGTTGGTTAAGGATGTTTGATAAGTGATGTACTGAGATACTAGTTTCTTCTGAAATACTCTGAATAGTACAATCCTCCATTAAGTAAGGTTTTTTTTCATCCATAAAAACCGATAATTTTTTCAGATACTCTTCAACCAAATCATCTGCAATTTTCAAAACAGTTTCTTTAGGTTTTTCTTCTGATTTTAGCTCTGAAGGAAAAACTCCAGTTTGCCAAGTAGTTTTAGTAAATATATAAATCAATTGTATATTCATGGTTAACTGAGCAATAACATTGCTAGTTCGCTCATTAGAAAAATAAAAGCACGGAATTACAGACACACACATAATGACTAGATCTATCTGCAATAATGCTTTAATCCAAGAAACATTAAGCTGATTAGAATCTTTATTATTTGTAGAAGAATCTGACTCAATAAGATACCTCTTAATTGTCCGGTAACTAATAAACAAATAAGCAGTCATTTGTACATAAAAAAGACCATTTAATGCATTAATTATCCATACTCCGTTATCAATATTATGAATCAATAAATCTATGCGTTCAGTAGCTGGAAGTAACAAAAAATAGAACAAATAGATTATAGATGGCAGTATTGATAGTACTTGTAACCAACCTAACCAAGATTGAGGAGCTAATTTTTTTCTTAAAACACTTTTCACATACAAATAAACAAATGGTCCCATTAAGAATAGCAACACACAATCTAATGGAATATAATAGGCAAGAAGAGTGCTATTATGTTTAAGCAATGCATTGCTATATACTGCAAGGAACATACAATATAAAGCCATTATTGAGAAGAGCCCACCTAACACAAAGCTCTCTTTCCGGACATGTGTTTTTCGAAAAAAAAGAACAAATGAGAAGAAGAAGTAAATAAAGCCAGAAGTAAGTGTTATATATTTCAAGAACATGTTTTAGCAAATATTGTTGTATATGCAAAGAAAACAAAAAAAAACAATAATTACTAATTGGAGGTCACAATAATTAAAGTTAAAATACAAATTATATTCAATGACATGTGCTATAGCAATAAATAACAAACACATGTTTTAATCATATAAATATGTTTTGTACCTTTGTTTAGATAAAAAATAATAAATTCAAATATGACATATCTTCGAAAACCTGAGTGGTTAAAAATAAAATTACATAGCGAAAACGAATTTTCAACTGTTAGTCAGGTTATCAAGTCACACGGCCTGCATACAATTTGTACCAGTGGACGCTGTCCTAACTTGAGCGAATGCTGGAACAGAGGAACAGCCACATTAATGATTCTTGGTGAAATTTGTACCAGATCGTGCAAGTTTTGTAATACAATAACAGGTAAACCCCTCCCACTCGATCCTAATGAACCGCAGAAAGTTGCAGAATCTATTCAACTAATGAAATTAAAACATACTGTAATTACATCTGTTGATAGAGACGATTTACCAGATGGAGGAGCAAATCAATGGGCTCAAACTATTAGGGCAATAAAAAAAATTAATCCTGAGACAACAATTGAAGTCCTCATCCCTGACTTTGATGGAAAGACAGAGCTTATAGAGTTAATTATTTCAGAAAAGCCAAATATCATCTCTCATAATTTGGAAACAGTGGAGAGACTTACTCCTCAGATACGAACCAAAGCAAAATACCTAACCAGCCTTAAAGTCCTGAATTACATTTCATCCAAAGGAATTATAGCCAAAACTGGAATAATGCTTGGACTAGGAGAAGATGAAAATGAAATTTTCCAACTAATGGATGATGCATTGATAAATGGCTGTACCGTTCTTACAATTGGCCAATATATGCAACCTTCTCGAAAAAACATTGCCGTTTCAGAATACATAACTCCGGAAAAATTTGAAGAATATAAACAAATTGGTTTAAAAAAGGGATTTAGACAGGTTGAAAGTGGACCTCTTGTACGATCTTCATATTGTGCAGAGAAACATTTGCTCTAGCAAACATATAGTACAGGAATTTGATTCCGGCATCTTTATAATCAATTTAAATCAATTTAATTTCATTTTCCAATTTTAATCTTTATTTACATTTACAATTGTAATTGTTACAGATATCAAACAAATACAAACTATATATAACTAGTTAATAATATTTGAACAAATATAGTTGGAATATAAAAAATACCTATATATTTGTAGTGAAAATCTAGAACAAATTTTTTCGGAGGAGATCTTTATTTACTACCCTTCAGTATAGACAACTGACAATCAATAACTTATTTCTATCTTAGAAATTATTTTTCAAAAAACGATTCGTTTTAGATGAACTATTTAATGATTTGGTGACTTTTAAGAGCACCTTTCAAATTTATTCACACATAAAACTATTTTCTTATGAAAGACGTTCAATTTGAAAATGAATTAGTAGCGCTACAGAACAACATGCGCAATTTTGCATTCTCACTAACATTAAACCGGGATGATGCAGAAGACTTATTGCAAGACACTACTTTAAAAGTATTGGATAATCAGGAAAAATTTACAAACAATGTGAATTTCAAAGGCTGGGTTCTTACAATTATGAAGAATATCTTCATAAATAATTACCGTAAGATTGTACGAAACCAAACTGTTGTCGACAAAACTGAAGATTTACATCACTTAAATCTACCGCAAAACTCGGGTTTTGATAGCCCGGAGGGTTCGTATGCAATTGGCGAGATATCAAACAGTATTGCAGCGTTTGCTGACGAATACCGTATACCTTTCTCAATGCACATACAAGGGTTTAAGTATGAAGAGATTGCCCAAACAATGAATTTACCAATAGGCACTGTTAAGAGCCGTATATTTCTTGCTCGCAAAAGGCTACAAGAACAACTTAAAGATTACCGATATTAAAAACAAGTTATATTGATAAAAAACCGAAGAACAACACTTCGGTTTTTTTGTTTATAAAACACACAAAATTAACCTGATTAGAAGACAAGATAAGAAATGATATAAAATGAATACAGCTATTGTAATGCTGGGTAGCAATTCAAACCCGGATAAGAATATTGATTTAGCCAAAGACAAAATCTCAGAATATTATGAAATAATATCAAGTAGCGAGCAAATAACTACCAAACCATATGGGAAACACTACAAATATGACTTTCAAAATGCTGCAATAAAAATTCTGTCTGACGATACCGCTGAAGAAACAAGAAAAACATTCAAGCTTATTGAAAAAGATCTTGGTAGAATTCCAACAAGTAAAAAAGAAGGTATAATTCCGATTGATATTGATTTGATATTTTGGAATGAAACCTTAGTACATAAGGATTATGAACGCTTTGATTTTGTAAAAAAATGCGTTAATGAATTAATGTAATTCATGATTTAATATAAGACCTTCTAGTAAAGTTATTTCATTACTTCCAGTCCAATTACAGATTGTTCAAAAGTTTCGTCACACAAATTAATTAACCCCACATATACATTTTAAGAATTATACCTCATGAATTATCTATTTTGAATTAAAAAATAAGTATATTTGTAGTTCGTCAATAAAATTTGAATTACACTTTTAATTCTTTCATAATCATGAAACACTTCCCCCCATCAGAGCTAATCATAAATAGTGATGGAAGCATTTTCCATTTACACTTAAAACCTGAACAACTTGCCGATAATGTAATTTTAGTTGGCGATCCAGGTAGAGTAGAATTGATTGCATCGTATTTTGACTCACAGGAATGTTCTGTTTCAAGCCGAGAATTTAACACAATAACAGGAAATTATAAGGGCAAACGAATCTCAATAATTTCAACCGGAATAGGCACCGACAATATAGATATAGTAATGAACGAATTGGATGCATTATCCAATATAGATTTTGAAACCAGAACTGAAAAGCCTGATTTCCGTCAATTAACTATTATTCGTATTGGTACTTCGGGAGGTATGCAACCCGAAATACCGCTGGGAAGTTTCCTAATTTCCGAAAAATCCATTGGTTTTGATGGTATGTTGAATTTCTATGCCGGACGAGATTCTGTTAGCGATTTAGCATTTGAGGAATCAATGAAACAACAACTTGACTGGAATCCTCAACTTGCAGCACCTTATGTGGTTGATGCTGACACAGAACTGATTAACCGCATAGGAAAGGACGACATGCTACGAGGAGTAACAATCTCTGCAAATGGATTTTACGGTCCACAAGGGCGAGTTCTGCGTATTGATTTAGCCGATATGCATTTAAACGACAAAATTGAATCATTCAGATACAATAATTACAAAATTACCAATTACGAAATGGAAGGCTCGGCCATCGCTGGACTATCAAAACTAATGGGACACAAAGCAATGACTGTTTGTTGTATTATTGCGAACCGCCGCGTGGAAGCTGCAAACACCGATTATAAAGGTTACATCGAGAAATTAGTACAAACAGTTTTGGATAGAATTTAAACTTTAGAAGAAAAACAAAAGGTTCCTTTATTGTTCTCATTTTTATAAAACAGCAAAAAAATCAACTCTAGCATTTCTGACTTCCGTTAGCTGACGGACTAGAGTTAATACATATTTTATGTCAACCATAACTGCCATATCTACAGCTCCGGGCACAGGAGGAATTGCGGTCGTTCGCGTATCAGGTTCTGATGCGTTAACACATTGCAATACCATTTTTACCTCAAAGAAAAAAACGTTTAAACTACTTGATCAAAAAGCTAATACCGTAAGCTTTGGAAGCATTATTAACCGAAAAGCAGAAGTAATTGACGAAGTATTAGTTAGTATTTTCAAAGCTCCTCATTCGTTTACCGGCGAGGATGTGGTGGAAATCTCATGCCATGGGTCTATGTTTGTTCAACAACAAATACTTCAGGTTTTACTTGAAGAAGGGTGTGTACTGGCTCAGCCGGGAGAATTTACCCAACGTGCATTCATGAATGGCAAAATGGATTTATCACAAGCCGAAGCTGTTGCAGATTTGATTGCATCAACGTCGGCAGCATCGCACCGCATGGCTTTAAGCCAAATGCGAGGGGGATTCTCAAGTGAATTGATGAAGCTACGAACCCAATTACTTAATTTTGTTTCATTGGTAGAACTGGAACTAGATTTTACTGAAGAAGATGTAGAATTTGCCGACCGAACACAACTTAAAGCACTGGCTACCAACATAGAAAAGCTCATCTTAAGACTTTCAGATTCATTTCAGGTTGGTAATGCATTGAAAAATGGTATTCCTGTAGCTTTAGTTGGTGAAACAAATGTAGGAAAATCAACTTTATTAAATGTCCTTTTAAACGAGGAAAAAGCCATTGTTTCAGATATACACGGAACTACACGCGATGTGATTGAAGACTCAATTAATATCAATGGTATTACTTTTAGGTTTATTGATACTGCTGGTATTCGGGACACAAAAGATAAAATTGAAAGCATGGGTATTGAGCGTACTTACCAGAAAATAGAACAAGCCTCAATCATACTTTGGATATTAGATTGCACTCAACTAAGCGAACACATTGAATGGTTAACTGAAAGAATAGAAAAAAGAGCTGTTGGTAAAAAGATTATACTTGTTTTCAACAAAATAGATAAAATAGCCGAGGAAGAACGCGAAGTTCTCAGTCAACTTTTTGAGCCATTCGTTGGCGAACGGATTTATATTTCAGCGAAAAACCGCTTAAATACTGACAAGCTTGAAAAAGCATTAGTCTCAGCAGCTCAACTTCCGGAAATAACTTCCGGTGATGTAGTTGTAAATAATGTTCGTCATTACGAAGCTTTACAACATGCACATACTGCCATCTGTCGGGTAATTGATGGATTAGACTCTGGCATCTCTGGTGATTTTCTATCACAAGATATTCGGGAATGTATGCATTTCTTAGGTGAAATAACAGGACAGATATCTAACGACGAGATACTTGCAAATATATTTGGAAAATTCTGTATCGGGAAATAGCTCTCTGTTCAATAATATAAAAACTTCAAATACTCTAAAATAATTATTTTATACTTATGATAGTTCAAACAGAGTTTTCGCTTCGTCAGCGCAATAGAGGTTTTCATTTGATAACCGATGAGGTAATAGCTCAATTACCAAACTTACCGGAAGTTGGAATCTTGAACCTATTTATGAAGCATACTTCAGCAGCTTTAACCATAAACGAAAATGCAGATCCTGACGTACAAACAGATATGGCGCAGATATTCGACAACTTGATTCGTGAAAATGAGCCTTATTACGTACATACGCTCGAAGGTGACGACGATATGCCAGCCCACGGCAAGTCGTCTATAGTTGGAGTAAGTCTGAATATTCCCATTACTAAAGGGCGTTTAAATATGGGTATTTGGCAAGGGATCTATCTATGTGAGTTCAGACTTCATGGTAAGAGTCGTAAGGTGGTAGCCACAATTCTTGGATAGTAAAACGACTAATATACAATCGGAAAGCTGCAAACTTGCAGCTTTTTTCATGTTCATAAAACAACATTGTTTAAAAGCACAAATAACTAAAAACCAAAACATTAAACAAACACGAAATAGGCATATTCATTTTTACTTTATAGATTTAAAAACATCTATTTAATTTACTCTAAACAAAATACTTAACATGGAAAACTCCGAATCTAGCGAGAGTATAAAACGACATATCAAAGAGCAAATAACTGCAAATAATGGCAAGAATTTATTCGCTCACGAAAAAATAAACTTACTGCAACTGATAGAAGTTACTGAGTCGTTGCAGGAAACCATCCGAAACATGGATGTAGAAACCGAGAAGCAAATGATAGATTTTATGGCAGATGAAGCATTACAAGAATTTTGCCGTGTAAATCAATATTTCTCATTCAATTCTGAGTCTGTCAACGAATTAAAAAACATTTATGCAGCATTCAACCAGCGTATCCGACTACTCAGCAATAATGCCAACCAAGAAAAACTAAAAGCAATTAGCCAACAACATTACCAGAATTTATGTGACTGGCTAGTGAAAACAAATGAATTTGCAGGGAAAATATATAACCAAACCCAAGAATATGTACAACCAGTTGCCTGTTCGGAATATGCCCCTGACCTACAACTTGTACTTCTTCATATCAATTTGCAAACTTTGCAGCAACCGGTATTGGACGTAGGCTGTGGACGAGAAATGAACTTGGTGAATTATTTACGTGACAATGGAATTGAAGCATTTGGAATAGATCGTTTCAATAATGATAATCCCTTCTATATCAAGAGTGATTGGTTGGAATATACTTTTGAGCCACAACAATGGGGAAGTATTATAAGCAACTTAGGATTCTCCAATCATTTTACTCATCATAATTTGCGAACAGATGGAAATTTTAAGGAGTACGCACAAAAGTATATGGAGATATTGGCTGCTTTAAAACCGGGAGGAAGTTTTCATTATGCCCCTGATCTTCCATTTATTGAAAAACATTTAGATAAGAACAAGTTTCAACACAATGTTTTTAAAATTGAAGAATCTGAGTTTAGAGCAAGTCAGATATTAGTCAAAAACTAATATTCAAATCTAATTTCAGCCAGTCTTCATATTTAAAAGTTTCCTGAAAAATGATTATCTTTGTAGTCCTAAAATAGTAATTGATAAATTGTAAATATAAAGATGGCAAAAGAATTGACTTCGCGTAGCGAGAACTACTCACAATGGTATAACGATTTAGTAATGAAAGCCGACCTGGCCGAAAACTCAGCGGTACGTGGCTGTATGGTTATTAAACCTTACGGATACGCAATTTGGGAAAAAATACAGGCCGAACTGGATCGTATGTTTAAAGAAACTGGTCACGTTAACGCATATTTCCCGTTGTTTATTCCAAAATCATTTTTGAGTAAAGAAGCCGAACATGTTGACGGATTTGCTAAAGAATGCGCCGTAGTAACTCACCACCGCCTAATGGCCGACCCCAACGGCAAAGGGCTTATTGTGGACCCGGATGCTAAACTGGAAGAAGAACTGATTGTTCGTCCAACTTCTGAAACTATCATTTGGAATACCTATAAAGGCTGGATTCAGTCGTACCGCGACCTGCCAATTCTTGTAAACCAATGGGCCAATGTGGTACGTTGGGAAATGCGGACACGTTTGTTCTTACGCACAGCTGAGTTCCTATGGCAAGAAGGTCACACTGCACATGCTACTGAAATCGAAGCTGTAGAAGAAGCCCGCAAAATGCTAGAAGTTTATGCTGATTTTTCCGAACGCTTTATGGCTGTTCCAGTTCTGAAAGGTGTAAAATCGGCTAACGAACGATTTGCCGGCGCATTGGACACTTATTGTATTGAAGCATTAATGCAAGATGGGAAAGCGTTACAAGCTGGAACTTCTCACTTCTTGGGTCAGAATTTTGCAAAAGCGTTTGATGTAACATTCTTGGATAAAAATAACAAATTGGATTATGTTTGGGCTACCTCATGGGGAGTATCAACTCGCTTGATGGGTGCCTTAATTATGACTCATTCAGATGATAATGGATTAGTACTTCCTCCAAACCTTGCTCCTTTTCAGGTGGTAATAGTTCCTATTTATAAAAATGAAGAACAACTAACTGCCATCAGCGAAAAAGTAGCTGAAATAACCACTAAACTAAAAGCATTAGGCATTAGTGTAAAATTCGACAATAACGACAATAAAAAACCAGGTTGGAAATTCGCCGAATACGAATTGAAAGGAGTTCCGGTACGCTTAGCTATGGGTGCTCGCGATTTGGAAAACGGAACTGTAGAAGTTGCTCGTCGCGACAACTTAACTAAAGAAACGGTTTCAATGGAAGGCATAGAAACTTATATCGACCAACTACTGAAGGATATACAGGCAAATATTTTCCAAAAAGCAGTTGATTTTCGTACTTCGGTAACTCGCAATGTAGAGTCGTATGACGAATTTAAAGTGGAGATTGAAAAAGGTGGATTCCTAATGTGCCATTGGGATGGAACTCCGGAAACTGAAGAACTAATTAAAGAAGAAACTAAAGCCACGATTCGTTGTATTCCGTTAAATGGTGATACTACTCCCGGATTTTGTATGGTTACCGGCAAACCGTCAGTACAACGCGTTGTATTTGCAAGAGCTTACTAATTTCACTACATATAAAATGCAATAATGGCTTCACAGAATATGTGGAGCCATTATTTTTTATATCTAACTGTTGGAGACACTGAGTTTTTTTAGTAATGAGCTTTATTTTGCTATTTTTTTCAATCTTTCATTGGCAATAGAACAAAACTCTTCGCTCAGTTCATATCCAATAAAATTACGATTCAGCATTCGGGAGGCTACAGCAGTACTGCCGGAACCCATGAACGGATCGAGAACCACATCGCCGGCATTGCTGCTTATCTCAATAAAAGGAAGACACACTTTGATAGGTTTTTGCGTTTTGTGCTTGGTTCGCTCCTTTCCCATACAAATGGGTGCTTGAATAAAATTATGCATTTCGTTCACCGATTTGTGATTCCATGTTTTGGGAGTTCCCTTAGAAAAATGCACTAACATTTCCATACTGTTTGCATACATTTTCCGGGTATATATTGCCGGAAATGGATTAGTTTTGTGCCAATGAATCACTTTTCGAAACTGAAACCCAACACGTTCGACCATACGGTTCAGGTACGATACAAAATCATCACCACACCACAAATAGCCCACTGCACCCGGCTTGCAAACACGATAACACTCCACCAACACCTCTTCCATAAATTGCAGGTATTCCTCTTCCGATTTAAAACCATCGAATTCAAACTCAGTCACCACATCCTTGTGATTTTTGAGTCCCTGAACATTCTGAGCACGATACTGGTAATAAGGTGGATCGGTAAATATTAAGTCTACACAAGCATCCGGTAGCAGTTTTAATCCATCCAGACATGATTGGTTGTGTATGATGTTTAGTTCCATTAGTGAGTTAGGGCAGGTTTTTAAGTTATGAGTTATAAACTATGAATTATGAAGTCAGTCCTCCAAAATACTTATCCAACAAAATTTTAGCAGCAATAAAAGAACTTAATTCGTTTGAAAGCACTTTGTTTTCGCTTTCAATTAGCAAGTTTTGTATTTCCGGGCTGAGGTAGAAATTTGCTTTAAGTTGCTCATTAATTGTCTCGTACATCCAGTATTTCGACTGTGAATTACGGTTTATCTCAAAGAATTCATTCGCTTTTACAAATTCAATATAACGCTCAACCATGCTCCAAACTTCGGGTATTCCGTTCAGCTCTACCGATGAACAAGTAATAGCTTCAGACACCCAACCAGATTCGTGAGGTGGAAACAAATGCAAAGCATTTTGATATTGTGTTCGGGCAACTTTTGCTTTATCGGTATTGGTTCCATCGCATTTATTAATAGCAATTCCGTCGGCCATTTCCATAATTCCCCGTTTAATACCTTGCAATTCGTCACCGGTACCGGCCAATTGAATAAGCAGAAAAAAGTCAACCATGGAGTGAACAGATGTTTCGGACTGCCCTACTCCTACTGTTTCAACAAATATGGTATCAAAACCGGCAGCTTCACAAAGTATGATGCTTTCGCGTGTTTTACGTGCCACACCACCCAGCGAACCAGCCGATGGTGAAGGACGAATAAATGCATTTTTTGCTACTGAAAGTTCTTCCATACGGGTTTTATCACCCAGAATGCTTCCCTTAGAGCGTTCGCTACTAGGATCAATAGCCAACACAGCCAATTTACGCCCGCCACGCACAAGGTGCATTCCAAGTGCTTCAATAAAAGTACTTTTCCCTGCACCCGGAACGCCCGTAATCCCTAAACGAACGGATTTACCTGAATAAGGTAGACATTTCTCAATAACTTCCTGCGCAATGAGTTGATGCTCGGGCAGTGAACTTTCGACCAAAGTCACAGCCTGACTTAGCATAGTGATATTGCCAGCCAAAATTCCTTCGGTATATTCTGACGCAGTATATTGACGCCGTTTTTGAACTGACTGGCGATAGGGATTAACCGTTGGGACATTATCAACTCCCTCGTTTACCGACAACCCTTTGTAGGCAGCGTCATTCTCAGGATGTTTAGTATAATTATGATGCATATACTTCTGTATTAAAAATAAAAAAAAAGCCAAGATGTTTTATGAATATCCTGGCTAACAAATACGAAAAATCTTGAAAGACTATTTTTCTACTTTCCAGCTAACTACCAGAATAAGAAGTCCATTATCAGGATCGTTTGTCTGAACGGTAAAGTATTTTTTATAATCACCCTCAACTGAACTCTTTGTATTTACTTCCACATCAATATCGATAGATTTACCGCTGAAAATAGATGTTTTTGCCGGACGAACAGACAATTCTTTATTGTTGTTGATTATTTTGCGAATTTCTAATGCATTCTGTCCCTTGTTAGATAGCTTAAATTTACCAACACGTTTAGTTCCTACTTTAATAGAACCTAGATTTATGTTCTTACTGGAAATTTCCAAAATTGGAGCTTTTCTTTTTTGATCCAAGGTCATTTTGCTAAAATCCTCTACAACATTGCCTGTTACTACCAATTTATAATCTTCTGTATATTTTTTAGCGCCATTCAAAACTACAAAAACATCTTCTGAAATAGGACCCCATTGCAAACAGGCTTTAGAGTTGAAGGTAAAATTGATTTTACCTTCTTCTCCTGGTTTTAATGTTTCTGGTGACACGGAATAAGTCAAATAACTTGGCAAATTCTCTATGGTAACCTTTAATGGAGCCTTTGTACTATTCTGAACTTCGAGTGAGCGGGTTTGAGTTTTTCCCTTTTCAACATTATTCAGTTGTACAACCTTCAATTTAGTCATCAAACCACCCATATTAATGGGATATGCTGAGTTTTCAGCAGTTTGTTTTGGAACCACTTCACCATGTATTGTTATCACAAATTGCTCTTCGGCGGCATTACTATAAACTGTAATTGTTTTTGTAAATACGCCCGGGCGGCCCTGAGGATTATAAGTCACTGTAACTGCTCCTTTTTTTCCCGGCTCAATAGGCTCTTTTGTCCATGTAGGAGTAGTACATCCGCACGAAGCCTGAACTCTGTTTACGACTAAAGGCGAATTTCCTCTATTTGTAAAATTAAAAACATAGGTAATCTTACCATCTTCTTCGTTTACTTTCCCAAAATCGTGGGTTTTATCATCGAAACTAATGACTGCTTTTTGTGACATGGCTACCATAGAGACTACCAAACACATGAGTAATAGGCTGTACTTTTTCATATTGCTTTAATAAATTGTTTATTGTTAGTTGGTACTACATTTTGTAAAACACAAAAGTATAAAAAATGTAGCTGAAAATTTATGAAATATCAAATTATCTGTTTAAAATTCCTTAAAGGATTATTACTAACCGTTATTTTAAAGAACTGGAATGCTGAATCATGAAAATTCAACCCTTTACCTCTAAATCAGCAGCCCTGAAACATTGGAAAAAAAGGCGAAAAATAACTACCTTTGCCATTCAAAGCTAAATAAAAGCAAATGAAAGAACAAATTCAGCTTCTTACTGCGAAGTATCAAAAATACGTGGTTGAGTGCTATCATCACCTTCACGCCCACCCCGAACTTTCGTTTCATGAATTTGAAACGGCACACTTTATTGAATCAGAACTTAGTAAAATGGGAATACCCTACAGAGCCGGAATTGGCGGAACAGGTATTTTGGGAAAAATTGAAGGACGTAACCCGTTGAAAAAGGTAATAGCATTGCGTGCCGATATAGACGCATTGCCGGTTTGCGAAGAGGTTGAAATTCCATGGAAATCGACGAATGAAAACGTGATGCATGCCTGTGGACACGATGCACATACGGTTTCATTGCTGGGTGCAGCACAAATTCTGAAGGAATTAAGAAATGATTTTGAAGGAACTATATTACTGGTTTTCCAACCCGGCGAAGAAAAAGCTCCCGGCGGTGCCCGACTAATGCTTGAAGATGGAGTATTTGACGAACTGGAACCAGAGCTTATACTCGGACAGCATGTGTCAGTGGATTATCCAACCGGCACAATGGGCTTTTTATCCGGTATGATTATGGCTTCGGCCGACGAGATACATGTAAAAATACACGGAAAAGGTGGACACGGAGCTTTGCCTCACTTGTGTAACGACACCGTACTAGCCGCCGCTCAAACCCTGGTAGCATTGCAACAAGTTCGCAGCCGACTATGCCATCCACTCACACCGATGGTTCTTACATTTGGACGATTTGTTGCTCTGGGAGCACAAAATATTATTCCAAATGAAGTGCAACTTTCGGGCACATTCCGTACCAGCGACGAAAAATGGCGTGCTGAAGCCAAGGAACATATTCGCCACATTATCACTGAAACTGCTGCTGCTTATGGTTGTACTGCCGAAATAGATATTCCAGATGGCTACCCATGTGTTGTAAATAACGAAACCATAACAAACAAAGCACGCACGTTTGCTTCCGAGTGGGTAGGCGAACCAAACATTCGCACTCTAGAAGTACGCATGACTTCGGAAGACTTCGGATTTTTTACACAAAAATATCCTTGCACATTCTATCGTTTTGGAGTTAAGGGCGAAGTAAATGCCAACACCGGTGGTTTGCACAGTTCTACATTTCAAATTGATGAAAAAGCGTTAGAAACCGGTATGGGCGGCATGGCTTGGTTAGCATGGAAATTTATGACAGAGTAATATCTCTCAAACATATTGACTTATTTCAACTAAAAAGCCTCAAAAGTGATATCCACAATTGAGGCTTTTCCAATTTCATTTGAGAGCTTATTTTATTGATACAAAGTACTTTTTCTTAAACCAAAAAGCTACATTTACCAAAGCAATCATAACAGGCACTTCAACCAGTGGTCCAACAACTGCCGTAAATGCTTCGCCGGAGTTGATACCGAAAATGGCTATAGCAACAGCAATCGCCAATTCAAAATTGTTACTGGCAGCCGTAAACGATAATGTTGTTGATTGCTCGTAGGTGGCTCCTGCTTTTTTGCTCATAAAAAATGACCCAACAAACATAATAACAAAGTAAATAAGCAACGGAACAGCTATTAAAACCACGTCCATCGGTATTTTTACAATATATTCGCCTTTAAGCGAAAACATAACTACAATGGTAAAAAGCAAGGCAATAAGTGTCAACGGACTAATCTTCGGAATGAATTTAGTATGGTACCATTCTTTACTTTTTATACGAATAAGTATAAATCGAGTCAGGAAACCTGCAATAAAAGGAATTCCGAGATAGATAAAAACACTTTCAGCAATTTGCCCAATAGTGATCTTAGAAACAGCATCGCTGGTAGGAATACCAAACCAAGCCGGAGCTACTGCAATAAAGAACCACGCATATACCGAAAAGAAAAGTACCTGAAAAATACTATTGAAAGCAACCAAACCGGCCGCATATTGCGTATCGCCTTTCGCCAAATCGTTCCAAACAATGACCATGGCTATGCAGCGTGCCAATCCAATAAGGATAATTCCATACACATAAGGCAGGTTGGCATTGTTTTCACCGGGGAAAAATTTGAACAGTAAAATGGCCAATGTAAACATCAATACCGGCCCTACTATCCAGTTCTGAACCAACGATAACGTCAGAATTTTTGTATTCCGAAAAACCTCGCCCAATTCTTCATACTTCACCTTTGCCAATGGCGGATACATCATTACAATTAGTCCAATGGCTATTGGTAAGTTTGTAGTTCCAGACGACATACTATTCCAAAACACAGCGACCGACGGAAATAGCCAACCTGAGATTACACCCACAAACATGGCCAGAAAGATCCAAAGAGTAAGGAAACGATCGAGAAACTTTAGTCTTTTATTCATTTGATCTGGTTGATTATTTTATGCATACAAACTGCTGTTGATGGGCAAACAGAAGCAAATTCAGTAGAAAGTGAAATGCTATCCGGAACCAACGAACGTTCGGTTATGTTCCAGCCTATTTTTGGAAAAAAACCGGCAGCAGTTGTTGTAAGCAGGTAAAGACTTTTCAGTCCATTATCTACACTCCAGTTTTCGGCTTCGGCAACCAGCTTTTGCCCAATACCTTTGCCCCGAAAACCGCTGTCAACTGCCAACGAACGCAATAACCCGCTATCTCCATATAACTCCACAGCCACACAACCAACGACTTTCCCTGCAGAATGTGCCACCAGAAACATCCGGTGCCCAACTCCCAAATCACTCACTGGTAAGTTATTCGTTTTAAGCAAACTTACAATTGATTCTACATCCTCGTCACCAGCCGGCGCATAGCTTACAGCAGCTTCAGGAATGTAGGACTCCGGAACAATTGGTATCGGTTCCGGCTCATCAATACTTGTTGAATTCCCTCCACACGAATACTGCACCTTAATCAGGCTATTTTTAGATAGCTCGGTATATTGCTCGAGCAGCGTTTTTTTAGAATCGTCTTTATCCATAACGAATAATTATAAATAGAACATCAAATCTTTTTAGCAGAAATAGTAATGCTGTAGATTCCTATTTCTGCATTACTAAACGCTT
>Ga0302215_10000778_pt1 | contig 23337 bp, 37 predicted proteins | sample II_Fen_N3_1_FD_194580 | JGI IMG/M metagenome (GOLD analysis project Ga0302215, IMG submission 194580) | Peat permafrost microbial communities from Stordalen Mire near Abisko, Sweden - II_Fen_N3_1 | ecosystem: Environmental > Terrestrial > Soil > Wetlands > Permafrost | place: Sweden: Abisko... | reverse complement strand
TTAAAATCAATCTTTTATCTACTCTTGACTTGTTGGCTGTTGCTGATTAGGTGATGCAGTTTTGAATGATGAATTTTTAAAACACGAACTATTATATTAATGTTGGCTTGAATAATCGTGGTCAAGTTTTGTCCCACTGCAAATCACTTAATTCAGTTGTATACAATCTAATTGTAATAGATATAATTGATTAACATTCAATAGAATACAATACTATTGAACTATATATAATCACACTCAATAAACTATTATTCAATATAATTAAGAACAACATTATTGTATCACATACAATAGTAATCAATACTGTATAACTTAATATGCAATAACTAAATATAATTGCATTAAATGAATAATAACTATTAATTACAATCCATTAATAACATCTACTTAACATGATAACAGTAACTATATAACACATATAAACAAACCCATAACATAACTATAAATACACTAACACATAGTTTTAATAACTACATATATAATCAATCCAATATCTATATTCAACTAATGAACACTAACATAATATCACATTCAGCAGATCAAAACAATATCAAAACACGAATACTAAACATCCAATATCAACTTCAATTCTAAGCAGAATATAAATTTAAATAGCATATCAATAGCACAATTACTTACTAATACCTATAACTTAATTGAGAATACACGTTAGAATCGAATATCTTAAACCAAGTAATACAGTTATTCTCAATCATTATCAATAAACAAATCACACCAATTGAGAACATAATTGATAATACTATACATATAATTGAGAATAGGGTATAAAACAACTCAAATCATGTACTTATACATTAATTTATTATACATCAAATCAAACTGTATTACATCATATTAATATAATACGAATGATATAACTAAACAAACCTATAATATGCGTACTATTGAACATATATTATAAGCAGAATAATATAGTATTAATTTGTCGAAAAGTTCTTTATTAATTAATAACAAATTAATACGAATAAATGTATCATTTAGTATTTTCCAGCATATAATATATTAAGAAGGTAATCAAACAGAAACAAATAACTCAAAAATTTATTTTAAATATTTAATAAATTAATGTAGAAAACACTTGCAATTATATGTGGTTGTGGTATAATTATATTATAGTAAAGGTTAGGAAATATAGACACTAATAAATTAAAAGGAGTTGTTCAAATTATGAAAGCAAAAAATATTCAATGTGGTCAAGAATTAGAGGTAAGAGTTGTAAATGCAAACTATAATGATCATGCAGTTGAGGTTCAAATATTAGAAGGCAGCTTTAAAGGTCAAAGAACAATAGTTGAAAAATCTGACCTAGTAATTGCAAAATATACAGTAAAGGCTGAATGTAAAAAATATGAAAATGAAGACTCTTATAAAAGAACTTTATGGGATTCAGATTATCACAGATCATTAAGTTTTGAATTAACAGTAACATGTGAAGACGAAGCAACTCAAGATTACATAGTTGAAAAGATAGAGTCATATATGAGAAAAGAATTAAAAGAATACAACTTCCAATTATCAGGATGTCCAACAATTGAAAATGGTCAATATTGGGATTGTGCAAGTGTAGATTTTCAACATGGATTCATGACAGAAATCAAAAAAGATATAATGACAACTTACAAAGAAGCTAAGAAGTTATTAAAATAGAAGGACTTAAAAATCCTTCTTACCTTTCATAATTTGAACAATACAAATATGATATAATCAAAAATATAATAAATGATAAGGAAGTGTATTAAAATGATAAATAATTGTAAAGAAGATAGAATAGTCATGGCACAAGAAATTAAGGAAGCATATGAAGGCAAGTTAAGGTTTCATATGGATTTATATAACCTAAGAATAAACCTTATTGAGTTAGGTTATGACTTTACTGCTGAATATATGGACGAGGAAGAAAGGTGACTAAAATATGAAATATATTTGGGCAACAATAGCATCTATAATTATGATTACTTATTATATATTAGTTATAAAATTAACTGGATATATAGTTTATAGCTTAATTGCATTATTAATAGTTTTGACTTGGATCAACTATTCTATATTTAAAAAAGTATAAATATGATATAGTATTATTATATGTAGCGAGGTGATAATAAATGTATCTAGTTGTATGGGTTAAGGAGTGGAAACACCAACAAAGTAATAAATCAGTACAAAGAAGGTTTAATAATAACTGTGATGACGATTTTAATTTAGCTTTAAAGATTGCTAAGGATAAGATTAAGAACAGTAAAACAGTATGGATTAATGAACTTGATAATATGAATATAATTAAACAGTGGTCTATAAATGATATATTAAAGAATAATGAAAGTGAGGATATGTAATGTTTGAAGATGATTATTATATAAACCAGTTGTTCATTATTTCAACTTTTAAAAATGATATTATTTACACTCCAAAAAATTCCAATAATGAACAATTAAAATCTAAACTAGATTATTATAAAGAAAAACATTTAAAAGCCTGTCAAGAAAATAAACAATTATTACAATGTTATCTTAGTGATTTAATATTTGAACTTGAATTTAAAATTAGAAACCATAAGGAACTACAACAATGAAGCAATCAAAAAATAAAAAAATTATTCCAAACATCAAACCACAACCAACCGTAAACATATTAATAAAAGATTTAAGAACAAAAGAAACTTTTAAAACAATTTCATGTGATGATAGACAACAAGCTGAAATATTAATACGTCATATAGGATTTAATAGGAAAAAATTTTTTAGTGAAATTGAAGAAAAATAATTTTTAGGAGTGATTAATAATGAATATATATAAAGAAAAAGATTTATTAAATTTAAGTATTATGTTAAATAAAATTCCAGTAGATGAAAATAATGATATACAAATAGACTTCCATTTATGGCAAAAAGGTACTAACAAAGATTTAATAAAAAAATGGATTGCAGATTATAAAAATAATTAATACTCCAAGACTATAGAAAAAAAATAAAAAATCTATAGTCTATTTTTATATCCAAAAATAAAAAAATAAATATCAATTAAACCACTTCAGAGACCTCACAACAAGAAAAAAATAATTTTCCGATAACTAGTACCTTTAAAAATAAAATTACTTAAATAAGCTGATAAGTGCTATATAATTAAAAATAAAAAATTTAGTATCTAAGAAAAAATAATTAATGTAACTTATTCAAAAAAATATTTTCAGATAATGAACACCAAAATAAAAAATAATCCTGTAAAAATAAATATCACTCATAACCTATCAAACAGTTAAACAACAACATTATATCAAGACAACCAATTACATTACTAACTATTATAAGGACTCACACAACGTCAATATGAAGCATAACTTATTGATAACATACTATATAAACCATATACAATAACAATAGCAGGATCATTAATATAGCATATAGCAACTGATAACATTATAGATATAACATACTAATATAATTGGATCACTACTAATAAGATGCTGACTATAAACGTCTATATAACAATCTAATCTTAATACAACAACTTATATTAAACAATCTATACAACGTCACTACAACGCTATAAAAGGGCATAACAAAAGAGCTACTACAAACTTAATTATAATAACTCTATTTATTAATCTATATTAAAACATAATGCTTTTAATTTATCTACTACTTAACTACACATGGTTTAATTTCTAATATCTTATAATCCTGTATAACTACATTCACCATATCATTTACTTTATAACTACCATCCTCATTCACAAAGTCATAAACATTATTATCAATTCTAACACAACAAACTTCATTATCTGCATATATAACACTAACATCATTATATATAACTGGTTCAGTATCAACAATACAATCTACTATTTCATTATCTTGGTCCATTGTAATATTAATTTGTTGACCTAAATAATAATCTTTAACATTGTCATCATAGAACGAATACAATTGACCATCTTTATTTATTGTAATTGTATTATCTATATAACTTATTGATTGAATTTCAACATCACTATTAATATAATAAGAACCATCATTATATACTGTCTTCATATCTCCATTTGCTAATGTATAATGACTAATAATATTGGCATCTTGATTACTATTTACTTCTTGAGCCATAACTGGTACAAATGGAATAGAAGTTGTTAATAATATTGTAGTTGCTATAACTAAAGATTTTACAAATGTCTTAACTTTCTTTATTGTATTATTAGTTGTATTATTTTCCACAGTTTGGTTTGTTTCTTGATAATCTCTCAAATCTAAATTTCTTTCATTCAATTCATTAAACATTTCAGTATATATTCTATCACACTCTATTTCTTCTTGTGATCCTTCAACTGCATTTCTAAAATTAACTTTAGCTACTTTGTAAGCTTTTACTAATTCATTGTTTGATAAAGTTTTAATATTTTTCATTTTAATTACCACCTTCATTTAATATTTTAATATGTATTTACGTCTTAATTAACCTATAATTTATTTTAACATACAATAAAAGCAATTACAATACTTTATATATTAATTTATTAAACTAATTTAAATATTAAAAAACTATCTACATTATATAGTAAATATAAATAGATAAACAATATAACAAATTAATATATAAAGCTTGACTTTAATATCTGTATAATGTATTATAATAGTAACAGGTAACAAATTAATATAGTAAAGGTGGTAATTTAAATGACAAAATTACAAAAAGAAAACCTAATCAATGAAATTCTAAGAAATGAGAATTCTTATATACCAAACGGAGATCAACTTAATGAAGATAACTTAATGGCTTTAAAACCTAAGCAATTAGAAGAAATTTTAAGCAGAGCTAAAGATATTGAAAATAACAGAATAGAAAAAGTTTATATAGAAAATAATTTTGGAATAGTAGAAACTACTGGAGCAGGAACATTTAAATATAAATGGGAAATGAATTCAGAAGATAAGAAAGACACACAATATTTTATGGATTGTGTAAAAGAATCTTACAGAGATAGCTACAATAGAAATAGCCAATTTGTAGCAGTATAGGAGGCAATAAGATGATTACAAGAGAAATTATTCTTAATAAGTGCAAGGAAGCTAAGGAGCTGAAAAGTTCCTTATACATTGTTTATATAGATAATGAAATTAAATTTATGTTTAGTAAAGAGCCAAGCTTTATATTTCTAAAAGAAAACAATCTAAGTTATGAGGATAATTTAATTCAAGGGTTAGAACCTGAAACAGTATTAAGATATGATAATTGTAATGATATGTCAGTTAATTCATTAGTTGAGTTAATTAATAATAAATACAATCCACTAACAAGTGGTTAATATATAAAGAGTTATATCTTCAAAAAAATATTGGAGTTGTAACTCTTAAAACGCATTTAAAAATAAATTAAAATAGTTAATAAAAAAGTACCGAAAAATGAAAAAACTTTTGTATATTATAATAGGGAGGTGCGACATGTAAAATTTAATTTATAATCAAAAAAAATAGATTAAATAATAAAATAAAAATGTGAAGGAATGATTTAATAATGGAAATCAAATATACAAATATTAAAAAGAAAAGTCTTGCTGATGCAATAAATTTTCTAACTGGAATGAGGTACTACAAATTTATAAATGATGAAAATGAAACGGTATATTCTTTTATTGAGGATGACAAGTTTAAAAAAGCTTTAAAAGGATTACTACAACTAAGAGAACAAATAAATGAATAGGAGGTATAACAATACAATTTATGAATACACACAATTTAGAATTAAAATCTTACAAGTACAAAGAATTAGTCACAGTTTTAGAAACTGAAATAAAAGCGAGTGGATCAAAACAATTACAATTAAAAGACTGGGAAAGGTACTTTAATTATGAAAGAGGTGAAAAAGCAACATTTATAATTAAAGAAATATATGCAGAACCTTTATCCAAAATAGATAATAGAATAAATAATGGACAAAATGAAGCTAGCCACGGGAATAATACAGAAGGTATCTATGGTAAAAATATTGATAAAATACTTATGAATTATTTACAACAAACTTTTAATAAGGGTACATATATTTTATATACAACTAATAGTGTACTAGCTGAAACGGTTGGTATAATCAATCAAAACTATAGAGTAGCAAATAATAAAAAGAATAAATTCAAGCAGTACATAAGCACTAAAGAAGGTAAAATAAGTAACACTGCAATGTATAATGTTTTCAATAAATCTAATGAAATAAAAAGAAAACCTATCATTGCATCACTGGAAAGATTACAAAAACAAAACTTAATAAATTATCAATTAAACTATATGATATATTTTGAAAACTCTTCAAGATCTGCAAATATAACAGAATCAGAAATAATTCTGCAATGTGAAATTGAAGCCTTGGAACATATGAAAATTACAGATAAAAAGAAAATGATGACTAATGACAAATTGAAAAATGAATTTTATGAAATAGTTAATAAATTATCATCTCAAGAAATTGAATGTTGTGACGGTATATATCAAGGCTTTAAGATATGGATTAAACAATCTATTGAGGATGTAGAAAAAATAGATAATATAGAAGAATTAAAGAATGAATTAAATGAACAAATAATAAGAAAAGTTAAAGACAAAATGAAAATTGAAAAAGATATAATCCCTATGTGGGGAATTCCAAACCCTAACCAGCCTAAGTGGAAAAAAGAAATTTTAGATTGTAACTATTTAGCTTATACAGATATAGTTATTCATTATTTACTAGATATAAAATCAATAAGAATTGTAGAAGCAATAGAAAGCCAAATAATTACATATAATACTGGAGAAAGTAAAGATTGGGACACCTTTACAAAAGAAGAACAAAACAAAATGTTAAATGATGCAACAAATGTTATAGATGAAGAAATGGAGGATATTTTAAAAGACTTAAATTCTATATATTAAAAACGTCAAATAATTTAAAAGTCCTATATAATAAGAGCCATGATTTTTTGTTTTACTTATTATAGGACTTTTAAAACTTTTGACGTTTTTAATATTGATTATCAATAGGGAATATCTACTTGTAGCCACAAGTAGCAAAGCCTTGTCTGCTTATTTTGTTTGCTACGCTTCACAAAAACGCATCCAATAATGATTTTAACTTTTCTTTATATATCCAGATTTAAATGAGAATGAAAACCAAATAAAAACCACTTTTATTAAAACTTTATACATTAATTTATTGACAAACAAAACTATACAATGCTATAATAAATTAAAGGTTGAAACAAGTAAAATTACATAAATAACAAATTAAATATATAGGAGTTGTTAAAAATGAAAAGAATTAATTTAACAGAACAAATGGAAAACATGATGCTAGGACTTATAAAAAGAGGTTGTAAAATTAAAGTAATAGCACAAAACTATATGGACGTAGAAAACAGCTATATAATGAAAGTTAGTTTAAAAACTGGAGGAAAAGAGGAATTGATCTGGATTGTAAATAATGAAATGGTTGCACATATTCCAGCTTAATATAAAATGTATAATTATTAAAGATTAGTTGTAAAGCTAGTCTTTTTTATTGTTTAAAAATATATTAAAAATATATTAAAACTTTATAAATTAATTTATTGCAATATACATTTAACTATGTTAAAATTGATTTATCAGCTAGTACAAATATAACTTATAGGAGTGGTTAAAAATGATTAAATGTAAAGTAGTAGAATTAAATAAAAACGAATATTCAATACAAAGGGAAGATGGAACTTATATAAATACATTTCACGCTCAATTGGGATCAATACCTATGACATGGAATAAGAAGTATCATACAGTTAAGAAAGTTCAAGAATTAGCTTTAAACGTATGGAGTAATATAGTATTTTAAGGAGTGATTAAAAATGTATAATTTCAAATATGGCAGAAAAATGAAACAAAAGATTTTTATTGATATAGAAGACAAAAAGAAAAAGATCCAATTAGTAGTAGAGTATAATATAATAACAAATCAAGCCAACATAAACTGGATATGTGATAGGGCAGACGGACACGATAACTTTATAGATAGTTTAGGCATAGAAGAAGATAGACAAGTAATTGAACAGGCTATGGAGTATACAAAAGGATTAAAACAATATCAAGAGATCATTAATAAGTATAATAATTAGAGTTGGTTTATTCCAGCTCTTTTTTATTGCATTAAATAAGCTTAAATTAAGCCTAGAATCAATTTTAAATAGTTAAACGATAATAAACTACTATAAATATAAAACGTTCTACAGGTCAATTAAGGAGATTCTAAACAATTTTCAATATCCTAATAAAAACTCAGTTTTATCAAAATTTGTCGATAACATTATCTTTAATTTATCTTAAAAACTATAGACAAATAAATTAAAATGATATATAATTAACTCATAGGTTAGGAAATACATAGAAAAACAAGTAAAATTTAAAATAAGATAAATTATAAATAATAAAATTGAGGGAGATTGATAAACATGGAATTAGTTAATATTGAAAATTTATTTGAAAATGTGATAGTAGAAAATGATCAAAGATTAAGTGATGAGGATAATATAAAGATGGAATTTTTTCAAAATATGCTCGATGATATGAGAAATAAATTTAGTTTATATTTAAATTTTTATAACGAAAATCGTATAAATAATGTAGATTATGACGGCACAATCAAAGAAATTCGTGGAATTGAATCGTATAAAAACTTAGAATTTGAATTTGTAGATAAATTAGTATTTAGAGAGATAAGAAGCCTAATAGAACGTGTTTATAGTTATTTTGTAAAAAAATATGATGTTAAGTTAGAAACATTAAAACATGATACAGATTATTATGAGGGTAGACCTGAAAGAATGAAAGAAAATTTTATCTGGTTTATGAATGTATCTATAGATGATTTATTAGACGATATTTTTAATCAATTAGGTGGAATGACTTTTAATGATAAAGGATTAAAAGAAACAACAGACAAGCTTTTAGAAGATTGCAAAACATATAGAGATGAACAAAGAATAACTGTAAAGAATAGTAAAATAACAATAAAAGATTTTATGTATTATGAGTATTGGGGAAAAGATTACGGTGAATATAGGAATTCAGATTATGTAAAAATAAATAATTTATTTAAAATAATTTCATATGTAAATACTGGTGAATTATATAATGGATATGAAAATATTACTTCACAAATAAACAGTCATAACAATAAATATATTGGATTATATGAAATAGACGATAATATATTAAAATCATTCAAAACTTTTAAAAATGGTAAAGTTGAGATAGTATTTAATTCAGGATTAAAAGCATTAAATTTTGCTATTAAATATTTAGGATATCAAGAATAAATTAAAAATATAATAGCTTAGTATGGTTATTTAAAATTATTATACTAAGCTAAAAGAAAGGTGATATAAATTGAAATATAAATCATTCAATCAAATTATTGCACAGGAAAAAAGAATTGATATAAATAAAAAAATTTTATATTGTATAGATAATAATTTATGTGAAAAATTCAACATTACTAATGAAATAATTTATAATTCTTATACAGGGGATGGAGCATTACATGGATTAGAATTTAACAAATTTAATTCTTTTCATGCTTACACGGAAGCTAAAAAAGAAATTGAAAACGGACAATTTTATACACATCATAATGAATCAGAATTTTTAATTAATTGTTTAGGAATAAAAGAAAGTGAGTTAATTTTTGATGTAACATCAGGAATCGGAAACTTATTTAATTTTGCACCAGTAGAACAAAACTGTTATGGCAATGAGATTGATATAAAATCATATAACGTAAGTAAAAAATTATATCCTAATGCAATATTAACAAAAGGAGATATGCGAGAATATAACCCAAGAATTTTGTTTGATGTAGCTATAGGAAACCCACCTTTTAATTTAAGGTTAAAATATAACAATGAAGATCAGCTAAGTCAATTTATTTACATTCAAAAATGTAATGAACTATTAAAGAAAGGTGGTTTAATGGCTTTAATCGTGCCTTATAGCTTCCTAGATGATGAGTTTAGTAATAAGAAGTATATTGAGTATATGGACGAAAATTTCAGCTTTATATGTCAAATAGAACTAAATAAAAACGCTTTTAAATATTTAGGTGTTGAAAACTTTAAAACTAAAATAATGATATTTAATAAGAAAAGCGAATATATGATTAATAATGATTATAAAAATAATTTTGCTACTGGATCAGCAAAAGAAATTTATGATAATTACATACTACCAATAAGAAAGCAACAAGAAAAAAATAAAAGTAAAATACAATTGGAAAATATGAAAAATTATACTGACAATGACATGGAATTTGATAAAAAAATAAAAAAATATTTATTTGATATCAAAAGAAATAAGAATATAAAAGATAAATATAATGAGTGCTATAATTACTATATGATGTATTATAATCAAAAGAAACCAGAATCATTAAAGGCTGAAGAATGGGAACAAATAAAAATTACTAAAGAAAAAATAATTGAAAAGCTAAAAGAAATATTATCAAGTCAGCACATAAAAGAAATAGATAAAATAGAACTAATAAAAACAAATTATACAATAAAACTAAAAGCGTATTCAGAAAATACAAGAAAATATTTAGAATTAAAAAACAATAAAGAATGGAGCATTAATGACTTAATTTTAAATGGTTGTAATAGAATTAAAAGTGAAAATAAAAATAATTATATAAAGTTAATTGAAAGAAAGAAAAAAAATTTTATAAATCAATCTAAAGACTTTAATAACATGCAATTAGATTTTAATATTGCAAAATGGTTAAAAGAAACTTATTTATTTGACTCTGAAAATGAAGAAAAAATATTTTTAAATGAAAAACAATTAACAGATACTAATAAAACATTACAAAAAAGATATTCATATTTACAATGGGAGCAAGGATCAGGAAAAACTATAACAGGAATTTTTCAAGGAAAATATAGATTAGAAAATAATAATGTAAAAAATATTTTTGTAGTAGCTCCTGCAATAGCAATTAAAAATACATGGAATATCATGTTAAATAATTTCAATATCCCAAATAGAGTTATTAGTAAATTAGAAGATATTAATAATATAAAAGAAGGAGAGTTTATATTATTAACTTTTGGAATGTTAATCAAATATGAAAGATTTATAAAAAATTTTATTAAGGTTAATAATAAAAAATCAATGTTAATACTTGATGAAGCAGATAGTATAAGTAATCCAAATTCTAAAAGGTGTAAAAGTGTTTTATCATGCTTTAGAAAACTGCCTTTTAAGTTAGAATTAAGTGGTACAAGCACAAGAAATTCAATAAATGAGTCATTTACTCAATTTGAGTTATTATATAATAATTCTATTAATATGCTATCTAAAAATAATTATATTTATATTACTGATAATAAAAGCGGAGAGTTGAAAAAAACTGACAACGAATATTATTTAAAACCATTTCCACCATACAGAAAGGGACATGAGGTATTTTCTAATTCACATATACCTAAGAAAATAACTGTGTTTGGTGTGTCAAAATTTAATCAAGATATTTTTAATAAAGATGAATTAAAAGAATTGATTGATAAAACGATTATCACTAGAACTTTAAAAGATATTACAGGAAGAGAATTATATAATATAAATCAAGTTGTATGTAATTTTAATTCAAGCGAACAAGAGCTTTATAAGACTATATTAGATGAGTTTTATACTATGAGTGCTGAATATCACATACATACAGGAAATAGCCGTAAAGACTCTATGTTTAGGATATTAGCACAATTAAATACACTTTTAAAGGCTTGCAGTATTCCACATAGTTTTAAAGAATACAACGGAAATAAATTAAGTAGTAAATTTTTAAAAGTATTTGAATTATTAGATCAGTTTAAAAATGAACGTGTTGCAGTTGGCTGTACTAGAATTAAAACAGTTGAATTATACGCAACAGAAATAAGAAGACAATTCCCTGATAGGAAATTATTTATTATAACAGGAAATGAAACTACTTTAAAAGAACGTAGGGAGATTGTAAAAGAGTTAAAGAAATATGATAATGCAATATTATTAAGTACTCAACAAGCTTTATCATGCAGTATGAATATAGGATTTGTTGACAAGGTAATCATACCAGAAATGCAATACAATGATTCATCTATGGGGCAGTATAGAGGGCGTTTTATTAGAATGAATAGTGACAATAAAACTCAAGTATATAATGTGATATATAATAAATCAATTGAAAATAATTTACTTAAGCTTATAATGTGTAAAGAAAAATTAAATCTATTTATGAAGAACCAAGATTTAAATGATGATGAAATTTTCGAGAAGTATGGAGTTGATAGTTGGCTATTTAATTGTTTAATGGTTAAAGAAAAGAATGATGACGGATCAATTAATATTACATGGGGAGAACAAAATATAATATAACTATAAAAAAATAAATCATTCAAGGAACTATAAGAAAAAAATTATAGTTCCTTTTGTGTTAGGCATCTAAAATAAAAAAATATCTTATCAAAAAATAATAGCTAAATATCTATAAATCCATAACGTCAGAATGGCTCAGAATCAATTTAAAACCATATAGCCATATACTAAGACCTTTTTAAATTATTACGCTTAGAATAGCGATATGAAGTATATAAAACTTTCTTTGTAAAAGCTGATAGAAAAAAATTTTACAAAGAAAAAGGTAATTAATACCACATAAAATGATTATTTTAAGACAATATGTCGGAATGTTTTTATATTAATTTATTAATAAAGCACTTGAAATAAATAAATTAAAAGAGTATACTAAGTATATAAACAATAGAGGAAACAAAAATAAATTATATGGAGTGATTAAAATGAAGTGTGAAGTTTTAAAGGTCTATGATGATTATAGTTATTCAAGTGATATAATATCAGCTAAAAATAAAACTGAAGGTTTAAAAATTGCTAATAAAATTTTAACAAATGAAAAAGATAAATTATTTTCATTAGATGTTTATTATGTGAAAGATGATGAATATTATAAACCAATTACTCAATTATATGCAAAGAGCGAATGTGTGGAATTTCAATTAATTAAAAATTAAGAAATAAAAACCACTCACCTAATAGGGAGTTAAGGTTACATAAAAGGAGTTAAATTATTATGAAAAATGTAAATGTAAAATTATCTAAATTAAACAAAATACAAATAGCAGGAGAATTACAACTAACAATTGATAACTACATATATGGATTTACTAAACAGGAAATGTTAGGAGATGTATATTTAGTATTTGGAATATATGGTGGTGGAAGTGCTGAAATTATTCCAGTTGATGAAGAATTTACAAGTAAAGAGGATTATAAAGCATTTGAAGATAAAATAAATAAAAAATTTAATATAGATATTAAAATATTATTAGATAAGTAGGTGATAAGTGTGAAATATACATTAATTAGTATAAAAAGCAATTTAGATATATCGAGTTATTTGAATAAATTAAAAGATTTTGATATATCTAAAGAAAAAATTAAAATGGTAGACTACATAGATAACGAAGAATCCGAATGTATTAAATATAAAATAGAATTATTAAAAGCTGAAGATCTTTTAAAACTAATAAACGATTTAGATAAAAATATAATAATTCAAAATAATTTCTATGATAATAATTTCAATATTATAGAAGAACCTACAATTAGAATATATGATAGTTATACAGATTGATAAATAAACAAGTAGAAGGAGAGAAATAGTAAATTATGAAGTATAAGAAAAAAGTTAAAGCTAATGTTGATGTTATTATGACAGTATGGATTAATGAAGATATAACTGGCAATAAGGAAATTGAAGGAGTGGAAGAGGTTGATGATATTAGAGATATTAATGAGTGGGAGGTGAGCGAATAATGCAATTCGTAAAAACATTTCAAAGTGATAGTGAATTAAATTTAGAAAACGAAATAAATGAATTTATTAAAAGAGTTACTAAAATTATAAATATTTCGTATGCAGTTACTTTAGTAGGTTTTACAAATTATTACTATGCTTTAGTATTATATGAAAAAGAATAAGTGAACTTAAAAATAGAAGGAGGAATGCAACAGAATGAAAAAGCAAAGATTTATTGATGAAGAAATTGCTTTAATAATAATAGGTATTGTCTTTTAACAGGTATTGGAATAGGAATGTTTATACAAAATATTATTAATAAAATATAATTATAAATAAAGGAAGTGAATAATACATATGACGTTGAAAGATTTAATCAAAAAAGCTAAACCAGAAGATTATGATAAGGTAATAATATTTAGTGACGGCATAGGATGGACAAATATTAATGTAAAGTTTAATGAATGTGATATTACTATTACTGGGGATAGGAACGAGATATTTTTGGATGATAAAAACTAAAAGGAGATGAATAAATATGCCAAACTTTAATGATTTTGGATGTGGTAATAGTGAATGTAAAAAGCGATTTAGGTGTGATAAATATGTGAATTATAAAGAGTATCAAGTATCTAGATGCATGGATGATTTTTGTGGTGAAGTTGGCAATTATGATTATTTTAAAGAAATAAAATCAGATTATAATGATAGTTATTTAGAACTTTTAAAAATGAATCAAGATTTACAAGAACGATTGGAAAGTAGGGAAATATATTTAGCATTAACTAGTGAACAAAGAGATATAGCGAAAGAAATAGCTGAGAAAAATAAATGGTATGATAAATCTATTTCGATAATATTTGAAGTGGATAATATTAAACAAATTCAAAAAGATGACTATATTAATAAACCAATAACAAAAGATAATAAAGTAATTGGAGTAATTACAGAAGTATTTATGAAGAATGAAAAAGTTGTTATAAGGGCTGAGATTTGGGATAAATATATTAGTATTAATTCAATGGAGTATAATTTAAATGATAAATGGAATTGTTCAGGAATAAATATAGAAATATAGGAGAGTAGTAAAATGAATGATATAATAAAAATAATTCAAAATGAAATTGATAACTTTAGAATAAAAATTAATAATGAAACAAATGAAATAATTAAAAGTCAAATGTCGTTGCAAGAATATGGAATGGTAAAAATTTTAAAAGTAATTGAAAACCTAAATAATATAGCATATTTTAGTAAAGATACTGTAAAAGATATGATAAGGGAATCTTTTTCTGATGGTGAACTTTGGGGCGTTACATATTCAACTTGGTTTGAACCAAAAGAAGAAGATACAGAAAATAAAATACAAGAAACAATAAATAGATTATTAAATAAAGAATAAAAAAGGAGATATAACAATGAATGTAACTATAAATAATTTTAAAAATTTAGGATATAATAAAACCATTAGTATTAAAGAGGTGATTTTGAATGGATAAAATAGACTTATTAAAAAGAATATTAGAAGATAAGAATGAGCAGGAATATATATGTCAATTATATGATGAGGTAGTCAGCAAGACGTGGTGGAATGACCCAAGTATAACTAATAATATAGAAAGAGAAAACTTTTTATACGAAGAATTTGTAGAATATTATGACATCATAAACAATGATGAAATTGAAGAAATTGTACGATTAGAAAATATAAAATTTTGGCTAATTAATAAATGCAGGAATCAACTAGAAAAAGAATTAGAAAGAGTTAAAAATAAAGATTATATTAAAGAATAGTAAGGGTATATTGATGTATATCCTTACTATAAAATAATTTTAAAAGGGGATGAGAGATATTTGTGTAAAAAAGCAATTGTTAGGAAGTCATTTATAATTAATCATATAAAATATAAAGAAGGTGAAGTATTAAATATAGCTAAAGCTAATTATAGTAATAATGTATATGTTGTACTTGATAAAAATAATAATAATTCCATTTGTGAAGTAAAATCTATATTTTTTAGAAATAGATTAGAATGTTTAATTGACAATACTCAGAATGATGATTTAGAATCCTGTAATTTATATAATGTAGAAATAAAAATAGATAATATAGAGATATCACAGTTAGTAGCTTCAATACAGAGATTAAAAATGGTTAAAAGTAAATTAAAACATAAAGCAAGCATAGATTATGAAAATGCTGAATTAAAAACTTTAATATATAGCTTATTTAAAGAAGCCAAAGCTTTATTAGATATTTATAATAAAGCTAATTTAAATAATGAAAAATTAATAATATACAATGCAGAAAGTTCAGCAAACGAAATGTGGTTCATAGTAAATAAGTTAGGAAAACAATTAGCTAAAATAAAAATAATGGACTTATTAGATAGCTTAGAAAATTATGAGGATAGTTTTAAATAAAAATAATTTTGGTTGAAGCCGTAACTTGCTTATCACTTGGTTTAATCTTTCCAAGAGAATCGAAAAGATGTATTATTAAAATGAAAAATAATTTTTAGGAGTGGTATAAATGGATTTAGAATTAATAAAAGAATTAATAGACGTTGTAGAAAAGGGAGATTTAAAGAAACTAAATGCTGAACAAAAAGATTATATAAGAAAAAATTTTAATACTTATATAAATTTTGAATATACTGAGGATGCTAATTATATTTTAAAAATGTCTAACAGTGATTATAAATCATTTAACTATTATCTAGGCATGGAGTATGAGAAAGATTATATATTAACTGTGATTAGTGATAGTAATTATACTATAGTTGAATATGATACTGATTGTGATAGGCTGAGAGATATATTTGAGTCATTAGAAGAGTTAGAAGAAGAATAGATATATAATGTAAGATTGCTTAATAAACTTGTTATACGGGCTGAAAAGCTTGTTTGATATAGATTAGAGTATAGTTCCAAAGAAAAATTGGGATTGTACTCTTTAAGTAAAAAATATTTAAAATAAATTAAAAGAATAAAGGAGCAATAAAACATGAGAGAATTAATTATACCAGTAAAATTTGAAAAAGGTGATACATTTTATACAATAAAACAAGTTAAAGAAGAAAAGGTGTGTCATGTATGCGATGGTAAAAAGACTATTACATATAACGGAAAAGATATGAAATGTCCTGAATGCATGGGACAAGGTAAGTTTGTATCTAATAAACAAATTCAGATAGTTTGTGACGAACCATTTCAAATAACATCATATAAAGTTAGTTTAGATAGTAATTTAAAACCATCAATAAAATATAAAGGACATTGTGGTAATAGTAGTTTAAATAGAGCTGAGGAAAACCTATTTGAAACCAAGGAAGAAGCACAAACAAGATGTGATGAAATGAACAAAGAAAAAATTTATATAAATATTAGCGATATTGTAATTCAAGACTCATTCTCTCAACCGTCAATAGAAAAAATTACTGAAAGATTAAACTATTATAAAGAACATGGTAAGTTTGAAAAAGATATCAAGATAAATAAATCAAAAATATTATTAGATGGTTATGTGACATATTTACTTTGTAAGTTGTTAAATATTAATACTGTTAGAGTAATAGTCGAAGATACTCCAGTAATTGATTGTAGAATTTAATATGTAGTAAGAGTATCTTTGTTGGGCACTCTTATGTGAGCATATTAAAAAATACGTTAATAAATTAATATATAGAAAGGAGATAATAAAAATGGGATGTTGGAACGGAACTGATTTAATAACACAATTACCTATAATGTATGGAGAAGAGATTGTATTAATACCTATAAAAATAAGAAGCTATATAGAAAAGTTAACTGGTGAAAGCCCTTGTTATTCTAATGCTTATTTTAAACCATTAGCAGTAGTGTTATATGGAGAATATGATGACTATGGATGTATTGATAATATTACTGGAGATATTGAGCAATTTAAAGAAATAGTGCAAAAAGAATCTAGATTAGAACATGATGAAATATTAAAGGAAGTAAATAAATATGGTTCGGATAATAAAACTGATATTGAATATTATGTAAGATTTGTTGAAAGAGGGAATATTGAAAAAGTAGGTTATGTATTAATACATAAAGAATTGTTTGATAAATTAAAAAATCAAGATGATTATTGGGAAGTCAAAGAAAAGTATGTAAATGAATATTATGAGTCAATTACTTTTGATAAGAGATTAAAAGAAGCAATTGACTCAGGTACTAATGAAGATGAAATATTTGATTTAAGATTTAGTAAATCTTTTGGTAATTGGGAGACTTTCGATAGAATAAGCTTAAGCGATGTTAACAAAGAGTCTATAAGTGCAATATTATCTATTGATTCAGTATTAGGAATGACTAGAAAATATTGGTTTCCTCAAACTGGTGCTGGTGGTCAAATACAAATTGAACAACCTCATAGAATTATAAATGAATTTTATAATAAATATTTAGAGAATTATGATAAGGAAGAAGACGAGGAAGAATAAAAAAATAATCAAACAAACGTGAAATATCATCAAAAATTCATGTTTGTTTGATTATTAACAGTTGATAAAACTTATATTTTAAAAGGTATTATTCTATTAATTTATTTAAAATATATATTGACTTCTAAAATTAACCATGTTATTATTAACTTAAATAACAAATTAATAGAAGGAGTTGTTAATATTATGAAAATACATAATTATGGAATATTAAATACAATAGAAAATGGATACATAAATGAAGATCAAATTCAAGTTGGAATGTCATTAAGAATAGAAGGAAGAATTTCAGAAGTTGAAGATATGTTAGAATCAATTAACTATGAAGTAATCACAGAAGGTCATGAAATTAAAAACAATAAGAGAGTATATATTAAAGTGTTAGCAACTGAAATAGAAATAAAAGAAAAAATCACTTGCAGAGAATTTAAAGAAAAAGTTCAAAGAGCTGAAAGATATGGAACTATATATAACGATAGTGAAGAAACATTAGACTTTGATGAAGTAGAACTAAAAACAATAGTTTGGCACACTTGCGATGGATTATATGTAGACATATATTTAGAAAATGGTAATAGAGATACATTATTAGATATAGCATTTATAACTGGTAAAGACTTATATAAAATGGCAGATACAGAAGAAAACACAAAGAAATTATTGAAAGCTACAAAAAAGGCATTAATTAAATATACAAAATGGTGCGAAAACTTTGATATTAAAATCAATGAAATTAAAGAAGAAAATTGCTAGGATAAGAGGGTTGTTTCCTTCTTATATCTAAACAACAACTTTTAAAATATGATATAATTAATAATTATTAAAGAGAGTTGAGTATATTGGAAGAATTAAAAAAGGAAAGATTTAGAATATTAATAATGTTTGAAATTTGTTTAATAGTTTCAGTAATAGATGTAATAAATGAAAACAAGAATAATAATGAATAATTTTTAGCATCTTTAGGTTGTAAATACATAATTATAGCCTAAAGATATATCTATATAATAAATTAATACAAAATAAAAGGAGGTGAATTTTATATGAATAGTTATAATCTTAATATAATACAAGACACTTTAAATAAAGTACATCCAAAACAAATTATAAATAAAGTGGATAACTTAAACATATCAATGTTTAAAGTAAAATATGAATATACTACTAACAGAAATAATAAAAAAGAAGGAGAAAAGTATTTTTTATTAAATACGTTAAATCCTCAAGCAGATTTGCAAAAAGAATTATCAGAATATGTACAAGATTATAATAAAAATAATGAGCATAGACAAATATCTAATGTTAAGTTTCTAGATGGTCAATGCTTGGCTTTTCTATCTATATAGATAGAAAAATGGTTTCAGCCCTTCTAATCCTGTGATACAGGTTGCAATAGTTTGATAAGTTATTAGCCATAACAAATTAAATGAAAGTTGGTTAAAAGCGTAAAAGGACACACCACAATTTCATATTGAATCTATTGAGTAATATATCGAATTATTCGAGAAAGTTAGTAGATAAAGAATGACTTTATCCTTATGAGTTCATAGGCAATATGAATGAGTAAGGTGAAGGATAATGAAACCAATATTTAACGAGGAAATTTTGTTCTTAAAAGAAAATGGAATTGATATTCCAAAAAATTGTTGGAGAGATGGAAGTAAGATATATCTGAATCATGACGATATATTTCCAGTAATAACTTTTCAAATTATAGAATTATTAAATAAATTAAAAGTAAAAAAGAATTGTATAGAAAACATAGATGGTAATAAAATACATATTAAAAATACATATAAAGGTAAAAAATATGATGAAATATGGGTCAATAGAACTTTAGAACAGGAAGTAGAAGAAAATTCAGATAGGCTAGATAAACTAATGCAAAAGCATGTAGACATGACAATAGAATATTTAAACTCTCATTTAGATTATGAAAAAAGAGTTCAGATTTCTGGAGGAAAAGACAGCTCAGTAATGAATTATATGTTTTTAAAGTTTGTATTGCCTAAATTAAAAGATAAAAATTTTAAGTATGATGCATTTAATACTACTAATGATACTGCTGATACATATAGACAAATGTATAAAGAAGGACTAGAAAAAAGTGATATAGTTAATCCTTTAATATCAGTTAGAGAAAATGGCAAGATTGTTAAAAGACATATGGGGTGGTATCAATGGATTGAAAAGGTAAAAGAATATTGGATTCCAAATGCGTTAAAAAGATCTTGTTGCAGTACATTTAAAGAAGGACAAGTTAAGTTAATGTTAGATAAAAATAAAAAGTATGTTAGTTTATTAGGAGTTAGAAAATTTGAAAGTGCTAAAAGAGCCTTTTATGAATTTAATATTCAAGAAGCATATGATAATCATCCAGACAAAGAATATAATATGCCTAGAGATTGGAAAAGAATTGCACCTATTTGTTATATGACAGATGCAGATATATGGCTATACATAATTAAAGAAAAAATAGAAGTAAATCCAATGTATGAAATGGGATTTAGTAGATGTGGTTGTTTAATATGCCCATTCAATTCTCCATATACTAATATGTTAATTCAAAAATATTATCCTCAGCAATGGGAAAGATGGATGAATATAGTTTCAAAAAATTATGATGTAAAGAATGTTGCCAAAAGATTAAAATGGACAAGACCTGAATATTTAAGTGGAAAATGGAGAGTAGGTTTAAGTAAAGAATGGGAAATAATAAAACAAAAGAAAACTCCAGAAAGAATACAAGAACTTGCTAATATTAAAGGCATTTCTTGTGATATGGCAGAAAAATATTGGGATAAAAAATGTAGTTGTGGTAAGAAATTAAATCCCGATGAAGTAGCAATGTTCTATAAATTATATGGGAGATATGAGAAGCAAGAAGACAACAGACAATTACTTTGTAAAGAATGCTTATGTAAGGAATTAGGTATTACTAGTAAAGAATACTCAGAAAAGGCTAGAGAATTTAGAGAACAAGGCTGTAATTTATTCTAATACATATTTTACAATTATTATTGCAATTTAATAAATTGTATGTTATTATATAAATAACAAATTAATAGAAGAAAGAAGGCAAAAATAATGTGTAAAAATGGATTTGAGGATTTTCAAAGTTTTATGTTTGCATGTGATAATAATTGTAATATAGTCATTGAAGCAAAGGACAAGAAAGAAGCAATTGATACTTTTGAAGAAAGATTTGATAAGTTATTTAAATTGGACTGAAAAGTATTTAATATTAGTACAAAAGTAGATGTAAATAACGATAGAACAGATTACTATTTATAAAATAGATTTGATGATATAATATAACTAGGAGTGATTACATGAACAAAGACGATATAAGAGTTAAAGAGAATGAATGTGGTGAACAACTAGTTATATTATATCAAAATAAAGAATATAAATTTCAGATAGTAAAATCATATGAAGATTTGAAAAGAATAAGTAAAGAGATTGAAAGGAATGATAAAAATGTTTAAAACAGATATAAGAACCCCTTGGAAAGAAAATTTACATGATAGAATAATTTCATTTGTAGATATGTATAGAAAGAAATATGATGAGCCTATAGAAAATATTAGATATAAAGAAAATAGTGATAATTATAGAACAACAATAATTTTTGAGTTTAAAGATGTTGATATTACATTTGAGAGTGTAAAAACAAAAGATAATAACTGGACACATATTTGTTTGGAAGTAGATTCAAGAGAAGAATCTGAAGTATTAAAGGAATTATTTGATGATAGATATAAATTTATGAAAGAAACTATTAAAAAATTAAATAGTAAATAATTTAGGAGCTAGAAATAGTTCCTTTTTTATAAAACCGCATAAAATCTAAATGTTAACAGAATTTATTTTAAGACTAGAATTTCTAGTCTTATTTTTTATATCAAAATTATATAATTATATTGACTATAAACTAAATAAAGTATACACTTAAATTAAGTGATTACAACATGTTTACTATAATAAACGTGTTGTACATATTCAATTTATGAGGTGATACCATGAGCAATGAAAATGAATCAAATAAAAGTACAGTAACTAGTTATAGGCTTAAAGAGGATACAAAAGCAGATATTAAAAGGCAATTAGATAGTTTGGGACTAACTCAAGAAGAGTATTTTAAAAAGGTTGTAAGTCTTATGGAATTAGAGAATGTAAAGAAAAATAATATATTTGCAGTAAATACAGATGAACTTCAAGAACTAACACAAAGAATCTATAATATATTTATTAATATGTGCGAACAGGGGAATAGCTTTTTAAGTGGCAAAAGTACAGAATTGGAAGAATTAAAAACTAAATATAAAGATATGCTATTAATTAAGGATAATAGGATTACAGAACAAAAACAGGAATTACAAGATGTTTACATTAAAATAGATGTGTTACAAAAGACAAATGATAGTAACAAACTAGAATTAGCTAATATTAGATTAAAAAATGATAAACAGATGGAGCAGTTAGAAAATAATTTGAAAGATAAAACGTTAATAGTAGAAGAATATAAGCAAAAGAATGATATGCTATTAAGTAATTTATCAGAGTATAAAGAATATAAAGAACAATACAAAATTATAGAAAAAGAATTGGAGCAAGTAAAGAAAGATAATGATAGACTGTCTACAGATAAAATTAATTTAGAGAATACAATTATAAAATTACAGGATAAGATTAATAATGATAGTGAAATGATTTCCTTTTATAAAGCTGAGATAGAAAATAAAAATAAATCTATTGAAGTATACAAGGTAGATATTAAGGCTTTAGAAGAAAAGAAAGATAAAGAGATAATGTCTATTAAAGCAGAGAATAAAGAAGTCTTAGGAAGAGAATTAAAATTATTGGAAGATGGATATAACACAGAAAGTAATAAGAAAGATTTAGAAATAGAAAAGTTGAATAATAAAATTGATAAAATGAGGTTAAGAAAATTTAAATTAGTTAATAAATCAAGAATCGATAAAGATAAATAATATATTAGAAGATGG
>Ga0302215_10000777_pt1 | contig 23386 bp, 12 predicted proteins | sample II_Fen_N3_1_FD_194580 | JGI IMG/M metagenome (GOLD analysis project Ga0302215, IMG submission 194580) | Peat permafrost microbial communities from Stordalen Mire near Abisko, Sweden - II_Fen_N3_1 | ecosystem: Environmental > Terrestrial > Soil > Wetlands > Permafrost | place: Sweden: Abisko... | reverse complement strand
GACAGTTGCAATGTGTTTAGCTATGCGCGGAACGATTATTCCAACTCAGTGGGAACATAATCCGGTCATGTAAGATGATACTGGAAGGACGGTAGCAATGTATTTAGCTAACGACGGAAAGATGATTCCAACTCGGTGGGAACATGGTCCAACACTACAAAATATGCGCGGAATGACAGTTGCAATATATTTAGCATATGAAGGAAAAGATATTCCAACTCAATGGTATCATGATCCAGCCACATAAACCAACACAGGAATGACAGTTGCAATGTGTTTAGCTATGCGCGGAACGATTATTCCGATCCGGTGGCGCCACGATCCAACTTTATAGAATGCATACGGAGAGACAGCAGCAGAACAGATGCGCCAAAAAGGATATCAAGTTCCTCCATTTTGGGACTTGGATAAACCAGAATTCGAAAGACTGTATAAAAGTAAATAAATATAAAGATATAACTAACTATACAAACTAAGATAAGCACGGATGAAAAGATAATTCATCATAGTTGAATCATGTAATAAACTACTATATGGAGATTGATTTTTTCTTTATTTACAATGCTTGATCCGAGGAAGAAGAACAATTAAGGAATGACGTATGCCATGTAGTTAGCTCTTGATGGAAAAGAGATTCCCGCCTAGTAGGAACACGATCCAGCCCTATAAGATGGAGATGGATGGACAGTCGCGATGTATTTATTGTGCGATGGAATTGATATTCCGACACAGTGGGAACATGATCCGACCCTATAAGATGAAGATGGATGGACAGTCGCGATGTATTTAGCATGTAATGGAATTGATGTTCCAACCCTGTGGGAACATGATCCAACTATGTAAAGTGGATGTGGAAATACCACAGCAATGTATTTAGCTCGCGCGGGAAAAAATATTCCAATACAGTGGTATCATGATCCAACTTTACAGAATGTGCATGGAGATAAGGTTGCTACATAACTATGGCAAAGAGGACATAAAGTTCCTCCATTTTGGGATTTAGATAAATCAGAATTTGAAAGACTGTATAAAGGTAAACAAATATAAAGATATAACTAATTATATAAACTAAGATAAGCACAGATGAACAGATAGTCAATCCTCATTGAATCCTGTCGAGAGCTAAGATCTAAGGTATAGATGGAAGATTGATTTTTTCTTTATTCATAATGTTCGATGAACACGGAAGAACAGTGGCGATGAATTATGTTTTGAATAAAAAGAAAATTCCTGCATAATATGAACACAATTCAACAATACAGGACAGAAGTGGAATGACGGTAGCAATGTATTTTGCCGATAATGGAAAAACTATTCCAACGTAGTGGGAACATGATCCGACCCTATAAGATGACTATGGATGGACAGTCGCGATGTATTTAGCATGTAGTGGAAAGGATGTTCCAACCCGGTGGGAACATGATCCAACTATATAAAGTGGATATGGAACTACAGTCGCATTGATATATGCAACTAACAGAAAAAATATTCCAATGCAGTGGTATCATGATCCAACTTTACAGAATGTGTATGGAGATAAGGTTGCCCCATAACTACGACGAAGAGGACATAAAGTTCTTCCATTTTGGGACTTATGTAAATCAGAATTTGAAAGACTGTATAAAGGTAAACAAATATAAAGATATAACTAATTATATAAACTAAGATAAGCACAGATGGACAGATAGTCACTCCTCATTGAATCCTGTCGAGAGCTAAGATTTAAGATATAGATGGAAGATTGATTTTTTCTTTATTCATAATGTTTTATAGAAAGAATGTCACAGATGCAATGCGTTCGGCGAGCGACGGAAAAGAAATCCCAAGACAGTAGGAACATGATCCGACTTTGCGAGATAGTGGCGGTTGGACTGTCGCGATGTATTTTGCCGATAATGGAAAGAAAATTCCAACCCAGTGGGAACACGATCCAACTATATAAAACATGTTTGGAAAGACTGTTGCGATGATATTGGCATGCAATGGACTAGATATTCCAACTCAGTGGGAACACGATCCAACTATATAAAGTGTGTGTGGAACTACAGTTGCAATGTGTTTAGCATGTAATGGAAAGGATGTTCCAACCCAGTGGGAACATGATCCAGCACTGTAAGATAAAAGCGGACGGACTGTTATGAAATATTTGTAATAAATTAGAAATGTTGTTCCTCCATTTTGGAACTTGAGTAAATCTGAGTTCTAAAGATTATATAAAAGTAAACAAATATAGAAATATAACTAACTATACAAACTAAGATAGATACAGATGAACAGATAGTTCTCCCTAGTTGAATCATGTAATAAACTACTATATGGAGATTGATTTTTTCTGTGTTATATAATGAATAGTTTGTTAAGAAGAACAGAAGCGATGATATTGTTGACAGAAGGAAAAGAGATTCCAATAGAGTCATAACATGATCCAGCTATACAAGACAGAGACGGAAAGACAGTAGCGATGTATTTAGCCTGTAACGGAACGAAGATTCCTGTACAGTGGGAACATGATCCAACTATATAAGACAAGTTTGGAAAGACAGTAGCGATGCATTTGGTTATATGCGGGATGGATATTCCGACTCAGTGGGAACATGATCCAACTATGTAAAATAACAATGGATACACTGTCGCCGTACTTTTCGTACGTACGAAAAAAAATATACCGACTCAGTGGGAATATGATCCAAAATTATAAAATAAGCATGGAACTACCGTAGCAATGTATTTCGCTCGCGCAGGAAAACAGATTCCAATAAAGTGGTACCATGACCCAACTATATAAAATTAATATAGAATTACAGTTGCCACGAATTTACGACAAAGTAGAATAGAAGTTCCTCCATTTTGGGATTTGCGTAAATTAGAATTTGAAAGACTATATAAAAGTAAATAAACATAAAGATATAACTAACTATATAAACTGAGATAAACATAGATTGATAGATAATTCATAATCATTAAATCGTGCTAAAATCTATATAAATGATTTTTTCAAAATTCAACCTCTATCTGACTGAAATCAGAATCAGATATGATCACTTAATTACTAGATATAATCTTCACTGAACCCCTTCCGACACCTTGTGAAAATTCAGATTGCAATTGTCCTTTCTCCGTCAATCTCCAATTTGCTCCGTGAAATGGTATATAGTGCTTCAGTATTTCATGCATATTTCCAACTATTAGTTAATTATTTATATAGCTCCCGTGCTGTGCCGTATTGACATTCATTAAAACTTCATTCGATTTAACATATTTAATATGTCCTGTTGAATCAACTGTCCATAACTAATCTATATCATTCGTAGCCGCTGTTGCTTCCACCTTACCGTCTCTTCCTACCGACAGATACGCTACTCCTTACGCTATTTTACATTTTAGTTTGAATCGTTTATTTATATGGAATGATAAATTATGAATAATAGCGGATGTGTTTACAGTTCTTATTTACCAATACACATCGTCTCTCTTAGTTGCACCGCTTGTTATCTTGTCTCCGATTGTTGACGAAGGATCTATTTATAAATATTTATCTCCCTGTTTAAATTACACTATAACATCGTTGTTCTGATTTCTTCCATATTCTATAATCCATTTTTAGTTCTATTTACTCTATGCGCCTGTCAAAGTTAAAACTAAATTAGGATTATAATATGATTAGATAAAACCATCATCGTATTACCAATAACACTCAGTTGAACTGAGTGAACCATCATATGTTAAATTCATTTCTTACTTCATTTTAGGAATTATTCTGAATATTGTGTTTGGGTTTAAATTTTATTAAGTGTTGATCTATAAAGTTTGTACACGTAGTTTATCCATGGCTGAATGAACGTTGTTTATATTTTCTGGAATATAATTGTTTAACATATTTAGTATTGTTTATAACTGAACAGGATCTGCGTTCATCGTCTGTAACTCTTTATATTTCTTATACATATCTATCATTCTATTTGTATCTTCGCTAAATTTTCTATCAATTAAATCTTTTGTTTTAATATATTTATGTAACTGTTCTGTGTCTTACTTGCTCTGGTCTTGTGATGTTAGTTTATCTATTATCTTACCCAATCTATCATCTTCTATTTTTTGTGGAACAGGGTATATAGTATGTATTGAAAGATTATCTGTAAATTTATATGTGTATACTATTTTACCAAACCCATTAGTTATAACAAGTTCAGCACCATTTAATTAACTTTCTACAACAATTTTACTTATTATCATCTCAGTAGGAAATTGTAATCTAACGTATCCTCCAGCTCTTGGAAGAGTTTTTGTTAGCTTGTCGCCCACACCATTTATCATGTTATCAGCATCAAATTCTGGACTTTCATATGGATATAACGATGCCTATGCTTTTATAATTTATCCGGATTCATCATACGGTGTTATTTATTTAATCGCTAACGCTTGGCCAGAACTGATGATCGTTATGATCTATCCTTTTATAAGTTTACTGTAATTTAATATAGGAATCCAATCGGTTTTAACTGCCGGGTATCTTTCTGCCTTTCTCTTCTTTTCTATCTCTTCTTGTCTCTTCTTTTCCAGCTCTTCTTGTCTCTTCTTTTCTATCTCTTCTTGTCTCTTCCTTTCCACTTCTGCCAGTCTTTTTCTTTCCAACTCAAGTTCAGTTTCAGCTTGTCTCTTTCTTTCCACTTCTACCAGTCTTTTTCTTTCCAACTCAAGTTCCATTTCTACTTTTCTTTTACTTTCAATCTCTTCTCTTTTAGCATCTTATAATTTAAGTTGTATTTCTTTTTCATCCTTTTCCTTTTATTTATTTAACTCTTCTTAGCGTCGTTACCTTTCTATTTCATTCAGTTTCATCGATTCGTCATCTAATTTCTTTTATTCTTACTACTGACGTAATAGTTACTATTATTACAATTTGCTTATTTCAATTTATTTCTATCTCTGTTGTTCTAAGTCTTACTACCGTTTGTTTTCTATTTCAATTTATTTCTATCTCTGTTGTTCTAAGTCTTACTACCGTTTGTTTTCTATTTCAATTTATTTCTATCTCTGATCTTCACCTTAGTTTTTCTTTTTTCCTTTTCTAAAAACCATGATGCAAACCACAATAATTATAATTACAATAAGTATTATAATAACACTTAACCACATTTGAATATTTAAAAAAACCAAACAAGAAAAAGATGGACTTTTTTATAATACTATATGCAACTCCCAAGAGACTAAGATTTAATAGCTGAAATAATAAAAGAATATCATCCTATAAACTCTCTCATGGATAACGGTAATCAGTTCATAAATAATATGTAAACCATAATTGAAAATTATAAATTTAAAGCTCAATATGTGAATAAATACGCCGAAACAGAAATGATAGAGTATCATGTACACAATAGCACAATAATAAAACCTCCTAAAACATTGATTCAATGTCAATCTGGAAGACAGCTTGATTACTGTGCAACATTTTCATTTTAAATGGACTTCAAACTCACATGTCAAGACAACGATAACCAGAGAGAATTATCTGGTCCTATATTTCATTTTGATCTACCTATTTCATCGGGTTCTATCCTGGATGATAACAGATAGAAAACGTTGATATAACTTTGGAACGAAGGTGCAGATACGAATCCAATAGCAGGTGACTATGTGCTTAAGGGGTCTACATATAATGTACCGAGTCTGTGGTCACATCCGTTCAATAAAGCAATCACGTTGTTAGCCACAGCTAGATACAAATAATAAATAGTTAGAAGTGAATTTCTACGATAAGATTATCCTATATACGGAAACAGTTTCTACTCAATCTGCGCTATGGTGAATAAGAAGGACGCTGGAATAGATCTTGTATGCTAGATTAAACAGTAACATGATCCACGATTTAGAAAAATAGCGGAATGTGGTTATCTTCCAGTTTCTTTACTTGCTGACGCATTTGGAAAACTCAATGACCTAGAGTTCTTAGAGTTCATAAATCCTGAAGGTGATATATAGATATAATAGTTATTAGAAGGTATATTCAGAAAGGGTTATATACATAGATAATATTATCCTACAACAAGAGATTTAGCAACATATGACGAAGATGGTAACATTATAATAACCGCTTAACAAAATGCTCTTAACATATTAGCTAGATAATTACTTCTTCCGTAATTTAAAGATGACATTGTACCTATATTAGAAAAGTATATTCATCCAATCAATAGAAACTATCTTACTACGCTCGGAGAAATATGTAGAAAGATATGTAAAGTATATTTAGATCCCACCTAAGCAGATGATAAAGACGATATGGTCAACAAAAGAGTAAAGTCTGTATACGCTTAAATCGCTGCTGAATTCAGATCTAAATTATAGGAACTTTTCGGTCAAACAATGAACAGATTCTTCGATCAAAATAAGGATATACCATTCAGTGAACTTATAAATTTAGTAGATTTGTAAACATAATTGATAACGCAGGCAAATAATTTATCGAATCGTCTTTCAGAGTCTATGAAAAAGTCTTTCACATCATCCAACTCCACATAGACATCAGATATAAAGAAAGTATTAGACGAGGAGAAAACTTAACACCACGGTATTATGTAAAAGAATGAAATAGTCATTAGACAGAAGGGTCAAGATAAAATCCAATGGAGCAGAAGACAGGTAAACACGAGTCAACTAGGTGTTGTATGCGCTATATCTACTCCTGAAGCCGGTGCAAAGGTTGGTTGTTATATAAGTTATAATATATGGACATACAATACACCAGGCTATCATACAAATAAATTTACTACATTCATAAAACAACATCCTAAATTCCTTACAACAAGTGGTAAACGTACTATGTGCGTGAAGGTGAACTACGATACAATCGGGTATGTATCTTGGGATAACTGGAAGAAAATGTATGTTGATATTATGTAATGGAAAGCTGAAAATGCATTCAGTCAGAATTAAAAGACACCCGGACATCTTTCAAACGACGCAGACTAATTATTTTGTTCCGCTTATTATAGCGTTAAAGATAATCTTATAAATTATATGACATGCATAGGCAGACTAATGACGCCTATTATTAGAGGACAGTGGGATGGGGTATCTACTTTCAGATAAATGCTCTCGTCAGGAACTATTATATTTGCTTGTAAAGCGATGTAGGATAATTTTATAATATAAGAATATCATAAATCACATCCCACATATCCAATAGACGTAAGTGTGTGTGGAAGAGGGAAATACAAACTGTCCGATTATCCGTAGACAGATCCTAATTAATGGTATTTCTTACCATATGGACTCGTAGGATAATTCCCATCCGTGACACCGTTTATTCATTATCTTAAAGCTGTGCGCGCCAGTTACGCCGCAAATCAATCGAAGCAAGCTATCACTATGCCATGCACAAACCATATGACAAGATGTTCAAATTAGTAATTAATAATAAATTAAATACAATAATCCACGATTGACACATCAGTTTCACGTAAGTTGTTCTGGAATACATCGTTGGTTTAAAATGTATATACTGGATTTGTATAGTGGATGTATAATCAGGAAGACGCTATTATAGTATCGGCTGGATATCTGTACAGAAATGGACTATCATCGTCTGCTTACAGGACATACGTTTCTACATGTATGTTATAGAAAGAATCATTTACTTGTATTGAATCTACAAAACATCTACCACATAATAGACTTATTAACAACCAATACAGCATGGCTTCAAAGATTGGTGAACGTGTGGAAAATGGAGACACACTTATTCATAAAGTGAGGATGATAAAGGATTAAATAACAGATCAAACTATATTGAAATATGATTTGAATTATTCTAAGAAATGGAGTTGTGTTTCCAATGTAATCAATGACTCATTATAAAATAGAAAATAGAAATTAGTAAGAATATACATGTCTAGATACCCCATCCAAGGAGATAAATTTGCCAGCAGAAACGCTCAAAAGGGTACAATAGGTAAAATTGTATATGAGTGGGATATGCCTTGTGATAGATTTGGACGTGTACTAAATTTCATAGTAAGCTGTCCATCTGTGATTAAGAGAGAAACCTACGGACAGTTGGCTGAACCGGCATTGAATAATTACCTTATTCAGAACGGTATATACAGTTGTAACTTCGGTATAGATGAACCCAATAGTCAATTTATTTAAACCTTAGCACATCAGAAATGTGAAAATATGTATGCTCCGCGTGGTATGTTTAAATAGCTCGTATTTGCTGGATGTGTTGGATATAATGCTTAAAGCCATTTAGCCAGCCAGAAAATGAGAGCAAGAGATGGTGGAGAGGTAGATAAAATGAGTAGATAACCAATCTCATCTCACGGAAGCAAGAATAAAAACGCTTTAAGAGCTGGTACACTGGAATAAAACAGTCTTTATGCATCAGGTGCATGTAATATGCTTATAGATCACTATGGTGTGAATAGCAGTAACACTTAGTATTTCTATTGCAACACGTGCGGTAGATTGTAGGTGTATTATGAACATGCTGTGAGGAAATGGAGATGTAATAATTGTGGAATTGGCGTGACAGTGAGTAGAGGTGGCAGAAACTATGGTGCAATGATAATGGATAGCATCTTGTGGTCATTGGGTGCTGAGGTTAAACTAGATACAGATATGGTCAGACAGGAATGAGTCGCGGAAAATTGTTTTTTTCATACACATAATGTGGTAAATGATTCCTGATGAGTTGACAAATGGTTCCAGTATACAAAATAATGATGGAATGACGGTTGCGATGTATTTGGCCAAAAACAAAAATTATATTTCAACAGAGTGGGACCATGATCCAGCACTGTAAGATAAAAATGGAAGGACAGTTGCAATGTGGTTGGCTATTAATGGAAATGAGATTCTAACTCAGTGGGAACACGATCCAGCACTATAAGATAAAAATGGAAGGACAGCTGCAATGCATATAGCATGTAGTGGAAAGGATGTTCCAACCCGGTGGGAACATGATCCAGCCCTGTAAGATAAAGATGGAATGACGGTTGCAATGGGACTCACACGGTATAGGAATGGGGTTCCAACCCAGTGGGAACATGATCCAGCACTGTAAGATAAAGATAAAAACACTGTTGCTATGTTTTATCCTGTCGTGGAAGGGAGATTCCAACTCAGTGGGAACATGATCCAAATATATAAAATGATATCGGACGGACCGTCGCGATGCGTTTGGTGTGTTGCGGAATTGAGATTCCAACTTAGTGGGAACATGATCCAGCTATATAAAATGATAACGGAAAGACAGTCGCAATGTATCTTTCGTAACGCATACCAAATATTCCAGCCCAATGGGAACATGATCCAACGCTACGGGACAAATATAAATACACCGTAGCAACGTACTTAGCTAGTAACGGAAATGAGATTCCAACCCAGTGGTATCATGATCCAGCCACTCAAGACAACGACGGAATGACAGTTGCGATGCATTTAGCTTGTAGAGCAGAGGAGATTCCTACCCAATGGGAACATGATCTAGCAATTTATGATGACCGGGGAAAGACTGTTGCTATGTATATGGCAGAAAACGGAGATGAGATTCCACCACAGTGGGAACATGATCCAGCAATTTATGATGATTGGGGAAAGACTGTTGCTATGTATATGGTAGAAAATGGATATGAGATTCCAATCAAGTGGTATCATGATCCAAATGTATACGATGATGATGAATGTACAGTCAAAACATATCTATAACAAAATAGAATGGAAGTTCCTCCATTTTGGAACTTGAGTAAACAAGAATTTGAAAGACTATATAAAAGTAAATAATAATAGAAATATAACTAACTATATAAACTAAGATAAATATAGTTGAAAAGATAGTCCACACTAGTTGAATCATGTAATAAACTACTATATGGAGATTGATTTTTTCTTTATCTACAATGCTTGATCACAGAAAGATAACTGTTGCAATGCGGTTGGCTTGCTATGGGAGCGAAATCCCTGTACAATATGAACATGCCCCAGCCCTGTAAGATACATGTGGATAAACTGTTGCTATGTTTTTGGTTGATAGCAGAAAAACTATTCCATCACGGTGGGAACATTGTCCAGCTTTGTAAAATGAAAATGGACGTACTGTTGCTATGTTGTTGGCCCATGATGGAAAGGAGATTCCAACTCAGTGGAAACATGATCCAGCACTGTAAGATAAAAGCGGACGGACTGTTATGAAATATTTTTAACAAAATGTAAATGAAGTTCCTCCATTTTGGAACTTGAGTAAATCTGAGTTCTAAAGATTATATAAAAGTAAACAAATATAGAAATATAACTAACTATACAAACTGAGATAGATACAGTTGAAAAAATAATCCAAACTAGTTGGATCATGTAATAAATTACTATACAGAGATTGATTTTTTCTTTATTTACAATGATTGATCCGGCTAAGAAGAACGATTAAGATATGACTGTTGCGATGTATTTAGCTCTGACTGGAAATGAGATTCCAGCCTAGTGGGAACATGATCCAGCTATATAAGATAATGATGGATGGACGGTTGCAATGTATTTGGTCTACGGCAGAAAGGAAATTCCAACTCAGTGGGAACATGATCCAGCAATGTAGGATAGTAGTAGAATGACAGTTGCAATGTGTTTAGTCTGCGACGGAAAGGAAATTCCAACTCAGTGGGAACATAATCCATCAATATAGGACCGATATAAAATGACGGTCGCAATGTATTTAGCCAGCGACGGAAAGGAAATTCCAACTCAGTGGTACCATGATCCATTCATACAGAACAACTCAAGATAGACAGTAAGAACATATTTGGAACGGAGTAATGCAGGAGTTCATCCATTTTGGAACTTGAGTAAATCAGAATTTGAAAGACTATATAAAAGTAAATAATAATAGAAATATAACTAACTATATAAACTAAGATAGATACAGTTGAAAAGATAATCCACACTCGTTGAATCATGTAATAAACTACTATATGGAGATTGATTTTTTCTTTATTTACAATGCTTGATCCGGCTAAGAAGAACGATTAAGGAATGACATATGCCATGTAGTTGGCTCGGACTGGAAATGATATTCCAACCGAGTATGAACATGATCCAACGTTGCGAGACGACATCGGGCGGACGGTTGCAATGCATTAAGCATGTAATAGAACGAAAATTTCAGCGTAGTGGGAACATGATCCAGCCCTGTAAGATACCCGTGGATAAACTGTTGCAATGTATTTAGCATGTGATGGAAAGAAAATTCCAGAGTAGTGGGAACATGATTCAGCGGTGCAAGACCGTAAAGGAACGACAGTTGCAATGTTGTTGGCAGAAAGTGGGGATGAGATCACATCCCGGTGGTTTCATTGTTCATTTATATAAGATAAATATGGGTGGACTGTTGCTATGTATTTAGCCCATGACAGAAAGGAGATTCCAACTCAATTGCGCCACGATCCAACTATATAAGACAGGTTTGGAAAGACTGTTATGAACTATTTTTAACAAAATGTAAATGAAGTTCCTCCATTTTGGAACTTGAGTAAATCTGAGTTTTAAAGATTATATAAAAGTAAACAAATATAGAAATATAACTAACTATATAAACTAAGATAGATACAGTTGAAAAGATAATCCACACTCGTTGAATCATGTAATAAACTACTATATGGAGATTGATTTTTTCTTTATCTACAATGCTTGATCCGGCTAAGAAGAACGATTAAGATATGACTGTTGCGATGTAGTTAGCTCTTGGTGAAAAAGAGATTCCAGCCTAGTGGGAACATGATCCAGCTATATAGGATAATGATGGATGGACTGTTGCTATGTATTTAGCACGTATCGGAAATGAGATTCCTGCGTAGTGGAAACATGATCCAACCATACAAGATAATGATGGATGGACTGTTGCAATGTATTTAGCACGTATCGGAAATGAGATTCCTGCGTAGTGGAAACATGATCCAACTATGTAGACTAACTGGAGATATACAGTTACGATGTGTTTAAACTAAAAGGAAGCAATGGTTCCTCAATTTTGGAATTTGACTAAACAAGAATTTGAAAGACTATATAAAAGTAAATAATAATAGAAATATAACTAACTATATAAACTAAGATAGATACAGTTGAAAAGATAATCCACACTCGTTGAATCATGTAATAAATTACTATATAGAGATTGATTTTTTCTTTATTTACAATGCTTGATCCGGCTAAGAAGAACGGTTAAGGGATGACATATGCCATGTAGTTAGCTCTTGATAAAAAGGAGATTCCAGCCTAGTGGGAACACGATCCGGCCCTGCAAGACAGTGATGGATGGACGGTATCCATGTGGCTTATATTTAACTAAATGGAGATTCCAGCCCAGTGGGAACATGATCCTACAATATAATCAGCTTCAGGGGTTACTGTCGCTATGAAATTGGCGTATAATCGTAGATAAATCCATGCACAATGGGAACATAATCCTGCACTGTAAAACATTGATGGATGTACAGTTGCGATGTATTTAGTGCTACATGAATAAAACATTCCAACTCAGTGGCGACATGATCCATCTATATAGAACATCTCAGGATATACGGTAAAAACATATTTGGAACAGAGTAACAGAGAAGTTCCTCCATTTTGGAATTTAAGCAAATCAGAGTTCGAAAGACTATATACAAACACATATGTATCGGATTATAACCGATTATATTAACTAAAACAGTTGTAGTTGAAAAGATAATTCATCATAGTTGAGTCATGTAATAAACTACTATATGGAGATTGATTTTTTGATCACATAAATGATATTCGTGCTCATATTGTAAGTCGACACAGCACACGAGTTCACATAACAATTATATAATTCAAAAATAGCATTTGGTTATACAGGACCTCTACGTAATGTTGGTCATAACTGGGGAAGAGGCATGTAAATGTTATATAACAATACACCATTATATCAATTCGAACCCGATGATTCATAATAAATTACAGACCTATATACACCTCCTAAAATCAATTTTCAGAACGGCGCAACTCTGCAGAACATAACAATAACTATAAGATAATATGCTGATAGGATAGATGTCAAAAACCAATGTATCGTGCTTCTATTAGTTAATAACACAAGATTATTATTGAATTAAATCACGACGGCATATCTACCATAAATAATGACATGTTCTTTTAATAGTTACACGTACGAATAGTTATTTTATTATAATGAATATGGACTTATATCAAAACCAATAACAAAGAAATAATCGGATCAAAGTATTAATATAAAGATGACTATTCCTGATTCTCCGTACATCAGTTTCATACTAAACAAAACCTCCACTTTCTATGATGTTATTATGATTTCTTTTAATGGCATCGAGTAGACAGATTGTATCATAGCCAACCCTACTATAACATGTGTAGATGATTATGATGATTATTTAGTTATGACACACGTAAGTAACGGTGTATTTAATATAACTGGTCAATACGATCATACAGTAGGTACGTCATAAGTATAATTAAACGAATACGCATAAGATAGATTGATAGTAAACTAATTTTATGAATTGTATGCGTACACAGGAGGAAGATTTGATTTACATATATCATGTGATTATATGAGTCAGACTTGCAATTTCCATGAGCCTTCTATGGGAAATTTCTACTACATATCAACATAGACTGACTCTGTTTTAAAAAATAGGATGTTTTATAGGATTAATGGTACTGGATAGTGTGTTGCAAACTCTGTTTTTGGTGGAAACTAATTAGCTACTGTTACTTTATAATGTAGTTTCGATGGCATCACTAATACAACCATTGTTAAAAATGTTGGTATGGATAAGATATATACAATTGTATATTTAGATTAAGTCATTTGGAACTAAAATATAAATACGAATTGGTTTATAGGTATAGGTATTTCAGTTATAGTTATATTTATAATTACGATATTGATTTATATGTTATGTTTGTTCAGAAGAATTTACCTCGTATAAACCAAACGTACGGAGATGATATGAGATATCATTACTTTTTTTTAAAATTATAACAATGTATGTGTGTGAGGTTGATTGTGACTTATTTGGAAATGGCACAGTTGAATTATATTTTGCACGCGATGGAAGGGAGATTCGTACCGATTAGTACAAGGATCCAACACTGTAGGATCAAGGTGTAATGACTGTTGCAATGCATTTAGCCAGTAATGGAAAGGAGATTTCGCCATAATTGTACCATGATCCAACACGATAGGACCAATCTGGAACGACTGTTGCAATGTATTTAGCATGTAGTAGAAAGAAGATTCCTGTATAGTGGTATCATGATCCAACTATATAAGATAATGGTTAACGTAATGTTGCTAGTTATATAACTGATGATGGAATGTAAGTTTCACAATTTTGGAACTTAAATAAATTAGAGTTTCAACGACTGTATAAAAGTAAATAATAATAGAAATATAACTAACTATACAAACTAAGATAAATACAGTTGAAAAGATAGTCCACACTCGTTGAATCGTGTTAACATTTAAGATAATCATTATTCTATATAGATTGATTTTTTCCGTTACACATAATGTAAGGTGATGATGGAATGACTACTGCAATGTTTTTAGCATGTAACGGAGGGGAGATTTCGACTCGGTGGGAACATGATCCAACTCTGTAAGATAATTAAGGAATTACTGTTGCGATGTGGTTGGCGTGTCGTGGAAAAAATATTCCGACTCAGTGGGAACATGATCCAACTATATAAAACAGATACGGATGGACTGTCGCAATGTTTTTGGCATGCGGATGGAAGAAAATTCCAATCAGGTGGTATCACGATCCAACATTATAAGATAATGATGGATGGACCGTTGCAATGTTCTTGGCCAATAATGAAATCTACGTCCCATAATTTTGGAACTTAAATAAATCAGAGTTTCAACGACTATATAAAAATAAATAAACACAAAGATACAACTAACTATACAAACTAAGATAAATACAGTTGAAAAGATAGTCCACACTCGTTGAATCATGTTAACATTTAAGATAATCATTATTCTATATAGATTGATTTTTTCCGTTACACATGATGTAAGATGATAATGGAATGACTGTTGCAATGTTTTTAGCATGTAACGGAAAGGAGATTCCACCATAGCGATAGCATGATCCAACTATATAAAACAGATACGGATTGACTGTTGCAATGTTTTTGGCATGCGGGTGGAAAAAAATTCCAATCAGGTGGTATCATGATCCAACTTTATAGAATACATATGGTGATAATGTAGCAGCGCAGATACGCAGAGAAGGATAAGAAGTTCCTAGATTTTGGAACTTAGATAAATCAGAATTTGAAAGACTATATAAAGGTAAATAAACATAAAAATATAACTAATTATATAAACTAAGATAAGCACAGATGAACAGACAGTCACTCCTCATTGAATCATGTCGAGAGCTAAGATCTAAGATACGTACAGAAGATTGATTTTTTCCATTACACATGATGTAAGATAATAGTGTTGCAATGTTTTTAGCATGTAACGGAAAGGAGATTCCAACATAGTATGAACATGATCCAACTATATAAACCAGATATGGAATGACTGTTGCGATGTATTTAGCACGTATCGGAAAGGAGATTCCTGCTTAGTGGAAACATGATCCAACTCTGTAAGATAATGATGGATGGACCGTTGCAATGTATTTGGTTGCTGGTGGAAAAGATATTCCAACATAGTGGGAATACGATTCAGCCATGTAAGATAATAGTGGAATGAGTGTTGCAATGTTTTTAGCATACGGAGGAAAGAAGATTCCAATCAGGTGGTAGCATGATCCAACTCTGTAAGATAATAGTGCACGTAATGTTGCTAGTTATATAACTGATGATGGAATATAAGTCCCATAATTTTGGAACTTAAATAAATCAGAGTTTCAACGACTGTATAAAAGTAAATAATAATAGAAATATAACTAACTATACAAACTAAGATAAATATAGTTGAAAAGATAGTCCACGCTCGTTGAATCGTGTTAACATTTAAGATCTAAATGATAGATTGATTTTTTTCTTTAATTTATAAATGTAATAACTCTATCCATCTGCACGTAAAGTTTAAAAATTAGATGAACACAAACCTTACGTGGGCGTCAGTATACGAACAAAGGACCCTAAAGCTAGATTAAGATTATATTAAGATTCCTATAAAGGACGATATTAAGACTTAGTTCAAAGAGCAAAGAGCATGTATCCAGTTCCTGAGTTTTCAAACATATCATCATGTATATAATAACATATCAAGAAATCCTCGATTGTAACACATTTCGACATTAAAGAAGCATTTCAATCATTCGATTATAAGTTATTGTTCCATGTCGACCCAGTTATAGCTTAGTTTATAACTCATAGATAATATATTTTCGAAGATAGATGCTATGAGTTGAAAAAGGGATTAGTTGTAGGAAATATTATAGATAAATGTGTATTTCAGCATATATCAAATCTAATTGCAGATGATATTAAATCAGAATTACATGATGATGTTTTGGTTTTTGTTGACGATTTCTACATCATACAAGGACCACGTAACCCAAAGATAGAACTAACTATAAATAAAGTTAAAGCAATTTTTAAAAAATATGGATTCTAGACAAACGAAAATAAAACTTACATTGTAACTAATATTTACTCATAGTAAAAACATTATCTTACCGCAGATGAAGATTGATTTTTTCTATCCATAACATGTAATAAAGATAACGTACGGATCTAATATAACTATAATTTGCAAAAGATTATAATATAGTGATCCAGATAAAAAACCATAATAAACATATTAGAAAAGTGATGAACAAATTTGGTATCGCTAGTTTAAAAGATATTCAAACATACATTAAATTGATCAGAAGAGAACTTGGTGAGGATTGATTTCTTTTTTGCAAAATGAAATGAATATAGTTGTGCCTTAATTCACATATATTTACATAGCGTGCGGTGTTTTGTTTCTCATGGCTCTATCTGGCATAGTACTTCCTTTCGTATTATAACATCCCACGTCAGTAGACGAGTAAACTATGAAATAAATCGGCGATAATTTCTGTTATCAAGACTGTTAATAATACACTTTAATGATATATGAATCTGCGACATAAATAGGAGATAACTTCTGTGGATCATATAGTTGTAACAGTGCTACTATAATATCTTTATATAATGTCACTGAAATAGGAGATAACTTTTGCAATAATGATAGCTGTATTTCACTTCTTACGCTGTCTATCCCTAATTTACAAACGGTCGGTATCAATTTTTGTGGAACATTCTCTTCACTCGATTGTATCAATTTATAAAACATAATCATCTCATCTAACACTAGTGTTGATGTTTTGATGTCTATTTTTGGAACGTATCAAAATGATATTACTATAAATTGTGTGGACGATGAATCTTGGAATACATGCATATCTATCTGGAATTCAACAGCCAATATATGTCAACAAATGTATTACACTCCTCAGGGAGATGGATCTTAGTTCACACTCGGATAAACAGTCGATAACAGTTATTGTAGTGGAAGACCTATCATGTACGGTGGAGGGTGCTATACTTATATGGGAGGTTACACACATTGTAGATCTACTGGCAAGTGTGTGTACGACTGCGCGAATGGTTGTGATTGAAAATTTATTTTTTTCTATATACACTATGTAGTAGAAATTCTGTGTTATAGTTGATTTAAATGTTGCTGAACCGGCTTCTGAAACTATTAAATATTAATTATTTATAAGTGGAAATGAACAGATCGAACCGTTCATTCAACGTGATAAAAACCTAATCTTTCTTGACAGAATAGATGGATTGGTAGATATACAGTTCATTAGATTATCTAAACGAACGTTCAAAAAACAATCGCAATCAAGTGTCATAGAGATAGATGATTGTAGACACGAACATAATATAAACCATATACATATATTCTCAGATGAAGAGGAGTATAAGTAGTTTATAAAATAATGGTATTGATTATTTTTTTGTTAATCACGAATATAGTGCATAATCCATCAGCCTGTAAAGTTCTGATAGTCCGAAAAAGATTGATTTTTTTGTTTAATTATAAATGTCCATAACTGAAAACAGAAAACAATACGAACAATCAGAAATTGCTAGTAGATTAACCGATTCCTTTATTTATCAAACAATCGCCAAACAACCGACACATGTAGCAAAGGTTTAACCACTTTTAGAACTACTTGGAAATGGTTATATGACTGTTCCATAGCTGAAAAAGCTCGTGAAGGATGAAGATTTCATCGCGTATTCAACTACATAGGCAACTATCAATTAAACCAGACGTAAATTGTTTTGTGATTATGTAAAAGACATTATCTTGTCGCGATATAGCGAAGATTACGAAGTGAATCAGAATGTGGCTTTCACTGGTATAAAACAAAAGATAGATATTCACATTCCATTGGAGAAATATCATCTATTGATAATGACTGAATTTGATTTACTCTCAAATAGTAAATGCGGTGAATTCGTTAGTCAACAGCTACCTACCAACCTTTCAGCTAAGATGATAACGGTGATGGCGAAATGTCCAGAATAATTAAACTCCGCACAGAAGGGTATTTATAAAGTGGGTATGGAAAAAAGCAGAATGTGCTTTGTGAATCAGTTGACTGAACTATTGGACAAACACTTGATACTTAAAACAGAACCTGCGGTTGAGCCAGTTGTTGAGCCTGTCGCTGAGCCTGTCGCTGAGCCGGTAGTCGAGTCCGATGTAAATACATAGGCTGATGAAGAGATCATTCCTCCTAAGATCGTGAAGAAACCTCTCGTAGGTAAGTAGAAACCAGTTAGTGATGATGACTGATAACTTAATTTTTTTGTATAATTACACATGTTCCCAGAGTATGATATAATTTCAATTTTCGGCGTCATAGGTATTGGTAAATCCACATTCATACAACAGTTCAGAAATCAAGGATATATCGTATTAGAAGAGGATACACAGAAGTGGGGTAAAAGTTTAGAACTGGCTTACCTTTCACGTAAAAAGGAATAGAAGGATATATAAGATCTCATAAACCTGGCTAATTCGTAGTTAATAATATTTTACACAATGTTGAAAAACTTTATGAATTTGTAACAGGGTAAGAAATATATTATAGAAAGATCGTAGCGAGAGAATTTAGAAATATTTGTAACAGCATTGTAAGATGATTTCGATAAAGTGTGTCCTGGGTTTTACACATTATTAGAATAGTTTTTAGAATAGATAAGTATATTAGAACCAACAATGACATATATAACATTACCAAATATTTCAACAGACGAGTTGATGATAAGGATATAAAATAGAAACAGACGAGGTGAACAACTTATTCAACGCGAGTACATAGAACAATTGTAATAGAAGTATGTTATGTTCAAACCAGTTGAAAATAAGAAAAACATAAAATTGAATGTAGATCTAATTCGTATTCTATCTTATAGTTTAATAGATATGGGATGTGACAGATATGTGTTGGAATGTATTGTTGATGCAGTTGAGTAAATCATAAATTGATTTTTTCTGATTTCAATATGGATGAAGGTGTATATTTAATGGGATATGAGGAATCGTTTAGCAGTAGTATAACTATATATTATAGACAATGTGGTAAATATTATTGGAGGGAAATATACTCGAACAATCAGGGACAAAAGTTCATGCCACCATTTCAATCGAGCTTAGCATAGATAATCTAACGATGTAATTCCTTTGATTTCGATGTACCTCATTAGTTATTTTTCAATTGTAAGGTAACTTCACTACATCATTATATATAACTATTTCAAACCATGTAGAACTTCGTAGAACGAGATATAACTGTGTTTCAAAGAATGAAGAGATCGTGTGCTTATCTTCGCGCTTTGAAAATGAAGGTGAATTGATTTTTTTCTGATTTCAATATGGATAAAGATGTGTAAATAATGGGATACTTGGAATTGGGTGGGGGCTTCACAAATATCTATTATAGATAATATAATAAATATTATGAGAAACTATATTTTCCTAATCTTGTACTAGATATGTTCTTTTCACAAGATATATTATTTTCACAACATCAACTCAGTTTAATGTAGATAATCTAACTATGTGATATATTTAATTTAGATGTGCCTCATTGGTTATTTCCTAATTGTAAGGTAACGTCACTACAGCATCACATATAAATATTTCAAACCATGTAAAACTTCGTTAAACGTGATATAACTATGTTTCAAAGAATGAAGAGATCGTGTGCTTATCTTCGCGCTTTGAAAATGAATGTGAATTGATTTTTTCTGATTTCAATATGGATGAAGGTGTATAGTTAATGGGATATTATACATCGTCTGAAAGTATCATAACTATATATTATAAATAATGTGATATATATTATGGAAAGATATATTAGCCCAATCCAGTACTATATAAGTTCTCGACACTATATCAATCCAGTTTAACATAGATAATCTAACGATGTAATTACTTTGATTCCGATGTACCTCATTAGTTATTTTTCAATTGTAAGGTAACTTCACTACAGCATTATATATAACTATTTCAAACCATGTAAAACTTCGTTAAACGTGATATAACTGTGTTTCAAAGAATGAAGAGATCGTGTGCTTATCTTCGCGCTTTGAAAATGAAGGTGAATTGATTTTTTCTGATTCTAATATGAGTAGAAATATACAGATAATGGGTTGTAAATAATTATCTAACCTGTTTACATTATTGTATTATAGATAATAAAAATTATACTATGTCTAGATCGGTTGGACATTTGATGGATAATTTAAAAAACCAAATCATCCGGCAAACCAAACTACATTCGCTGATGTTATTGGATGTACACATTTCAATATAGAAGTATAGCATTAAACGTTTCCCAATTGTAAGGTAACTTCACTACAGCATTATATATAACTATTTCAAACCATGTAGAACTTCGTAGAGCGAGATATAACTGTGTTTCAAAGAATGAAGATATCGTGTGCTTATCTTCGCGCTTTGAAAATGAAGGTGAATTGATTTTTTTTCTGATTCCAATATGAGAAGAAATATACGGATAATGGGGTTTTCTAAAACAGATACAAGAATCACACGTGTGTTTTACCGCGAATAAGACCGATATCATATATGCATATATTGTGATGACTTGGACGACACTGGTTATTGTGGTTCTAATTTTCCATACATACTAGAACATTGCAATGAATATAACAGTGAAATACCAGAACACTGTTTTCCTAATTGCAACATAACTTCATTACAACACTATATATAACTATTCCAAACTATGTAGAACTTCGTTAAACGTGATGTAACTGCGTTTCAAAAAATGAGACAACTATGCACTTGTGTCCGCGCTTTGAGAGTGATGACGAGGAACTGACTCACGCTCGATTGAAATAATAATGTTTGTGTTCGTCTCCGGGATTGATTTTTTCGTTATTTAATATGACTCGACAGATAGAGATAATGGGATTTTTCAAAACAAACCCAATTGTAACGCATGTGTTTTATAAGGAACAAGACTAATATCATTGTTGTAGGTACTGTGATGGTGATTACGTCAATCTTAAAGAATATACAAGATATTGTGATTCCAGTTTAACGTAGATTCTACGTGCGTGCAATTGTTATTATATGCATATACCAGACCATTGTTTTCCAAATTGTAATATAATATGTAAACAACATGGAACTGCATCCATGTAGTTTCATACTGTTACGTTTTGGGAGATGAAACGTGACATAACCACACTATATACTATGAAGAAATTATGTACTTACACTCGTGCTTTGGGAGCTACAAAGAATTGATTTTTTTCATTATCTATCATGTAATACGAAGCATGTACGATGTGTGGATCTACAGAGGATCTATAGATATATCCAGATAGGATCTATAAACTATGTTATAAGTGTAAATAAGAAGATGACAAACTAAATTTAGATATCGATTGAACTATTTTTTTTCTCACTGAAATGATATTGGGCATAGCTTTCTTTCTATACGGTGGAAGTGACGATAACACAGACTCCAACAGGGCCTTTGATAACGACTGGAAATACAGATGATAAAATAACAAGATATAATAAATCTTACTCTAATATATCTACACCGATGTACAACCGACATGTTGATTCTGTTGTAATATGTAGTTTAAAATTATGTGAACTGTTCACATATTATTTAGATAACGTTTTAGATTACTATGAAGAATATCCTCCATCCATGAATACAAGTGTAGTGTTGACAACGTTTTTCAATGACATTCTACTGCAGTTGATAGACAAATAGAACGCGACCATATAGAGGTAAGATTTAGGTGTAGCTTCGTTTTGGATAATTATATCTATCATAATCATATGTGTTGTGATAGGAGTTGTGTTTCTGGTAATGAAATTTTGTAGAAATGACGGTATGTAAGATTTGAAAGCATTCGGATGATTCTTTTTTTCGTATTGAAATGATATTCTTTCATATTTTAACATACGACGTAATGGCTAACATAACTATTTTAAATGGATTTTACTACATTTCATCAGTATATAACTCAACTATAACTTAATATGAAACATGGGACAATGGGTATACTTGTATCAAAAATTCACCATAAAAACTGACTCCTGTAACAGTTTCATGTTCATCCGCAAATGTGTTAGATTTCATGCTAAGCGATACAACGAGTCATCCATTTTCTGGAGCTGTGAGATATAATTATTATTTATGTTATAAGAATACGGCCGGAACATATCTGTGGCTAAACACATTGAGCACAGTATAACCGATATATAATAGAGTTGCAAATGTTGTAACATGTAACAGTGCAACAGTAAATCAATACTTTATATCTAATAATTTAATTAAGATATGTCTTTATGTATCAGGAGTTTATACTATTTTTAACTAAGATGCACCAGATTATACAGGATGTTTATTCAGTTCCGGATAGCTTGTGACATGGAATACAACTATAAATGGTGATAAGGTTGTGAATAGTAGTATGATTTGTCCTGTTACCGGTTCTTGTTAATTTGATATAACGTATTAAGGATAAAGTGTAATACATGATGACATAGAACAGACTTTATTTTCACCAACCGTCGTATATGTGTTGAACGTCATTTTATAATAGTTCGTGATAACAACAATAGATTTATTGTACGGGAATACAGGGTTGTTGTCTAACATAACAGCGTTTCAGACGTAGATATAATAGGATATAAATGATCTATATACGTGGGGAAATGATTATATAATTCCTAGAGTCTCATCGCTTGAAACAGAGATCTCGACACTCAGAACTACGCTTCAATCACAGATACAAGGAAACATCTCATAGCTTGAAACAG